>ENA-ORXM01003457-ORXM01003457.1-marine-metagenome-genome-assembly--contig:-NODE-3457-length-15671-cov-3.025587_pt1 | contig 15671 bp, 17 predicted proteins | sample MGYA00237867_ERZ511480 | MGnify/ENA primary metagenome ERZ511480 (study PRJEB26309, sample SAMN06266103) | marine metagenome | isolation source: Algal blade | place: United Kingdom:Sidmouth, United...
CAAAAATGCAATCAAGCTATACAACAACAAAAGATTACATTTATCTTTAAACTATAAAACACCTAATTACGTGCATCGATATGCCGCTTAAATTCAATTATTAATCTGTAGCCGTATTTTAGGACGTGACATTTACAAACAAGAAACTGAAGACAAAAAATGGAAAATAAAATATACAAGAAAATATCTAATTGGTACCGAAAATTCCAAATTAGTAAATCACCTCAAATGAATTTAGTTTGGGGATTCTTTTTGTATACGCTCATTGGATTTATTTTACTGTCTATTCCTTTATTTCACAAAACCGACATATACTTTTTAGATAATTTGTTTATTTCGACTTCTGCAATTTCTACTACTGGACTTGTAACTATAAGCGTTTTCGATTCCTATAATTTTTTCGGTCAGTTCATTATTATGGCATTAATACAAATTGGCGGAATAGGATATATGACGCTAACAACATACTATTTAATATTTACTACAAAAAAAATAACGCATTGGCATAGTAAATTAATAGGAGCAGAATTTACTTTACCCAATACAATACAGATAAAAGATTTCATCAAAAGCGTTATTGTTTTTACCCTAATAATGGAAACTATCGGAGCTATACTTTTCTACTTTGCCTTTACTAATTCTGGAATGGGAAGTTTAAAAGCAATTTGGTTTTCAATTTTTCATAGTATTTCATCGTTTTGTACAGCTGGTTTTGGATTGTTTAATGATGGTTTCGAGAGCTATCAAGAAAACACTTTTATAAATACAATTATTTCTGTATTAGCTATTTCCGGCTCTTTGGGTTTTATTGTGATTACAGATTTGTGGTATCGAATTAGAGGTAAATCAAAAGAAATTTCGTTTACAACTAAAATCATTGTTTATGGCTTTTTGTTTTTGCTTTTTATAGGTACGTTACTCATTTACATAACAGAGTCACCATCTATTCTTGGCTCAAATAGTTCACTAATGACATCTTTCTTTCAAGCAATGTCAGCTATGACAACAGTTGGATTTAACACAATACCTATTGGTGAATTATCTTTGCCAATATTATTGCTTGTAACCTTTTTAATGTATATCGGAGCTTCGCCTTCTGGAACAGCGGGAGGAATGAAAATAACGACTTTGACAGCAATGCTATCGATATTAAAAAGTCGATTGTTTGGTCAGAAAAAAATCACATTTTTAAACCGTCTCATTCCATTTGAGAGAATATATGTTGCGACATCAACTTTTATGCTTTACACAAGTTTAATTTTTTTGTTTTCATTTTTACTTTCTTACGTTGAAAACTTTTCTTTTGACAGCGTTCTATTTGAAGTAGCATCTGCTTTAGGAACAGTTGGATTAAGCACAGGAATTACAGGAGATTTAACCAACATTGGGAAAATATTGATTATTATTTTGATGTTTATTGGACGAGTTGGAGTTCTAACTTTTGGATTTGCATTATTGCAACAAAAAGAGAAAGATTCTAAAAAAATTAGAACTGATGATTTGGCAGTATAAAAAAATAATACTTAGAAAAACAGAAAAAACGCCACACAACACCGTATAAAATTAATTGCTAGTGCAAGCCTACTTACGAAAATCCTCGCGGACTTTCTATCTGGTTTGTATTTGCTAAATTAATTACTTAAACAACGCAACTAATCTTATACAATCACGTCAAAAACCAAGTTTTTTCTTTAAAAGTTTAGGAAACAAATTGAGCATTCATTTTGACCCGTCCTGAAAAAAGACTTCACCTAATTTCGATTTTTTTTTGCTGTTTAGGATAGTAAGAGCAAATTCTTTAACCCGAAGATGATTTTTAGAAGTGATTGAATCCCAAATCTTACCATAATTTAACTGCGCATGGTTCCTGATGGGTTTTTGTAGCGTCCCGACAGGTAAGCGTAAAGCAAAAATCTATTAGGGCGCACACGCTACTTTTTGCTTAGAATATGCTTTTCAAAGTATTCGAATTATAGGAGTGAAACGGATAAAATTTGAATAGCAAGAGGGTAACGCGCTAAAGCGACGTTACGGGGTCTAATTTTCGCTTCAAACGTCCATAAAATAAGCGATTTTTAGTAGTTGGCTATTCTTATGATAGCGTGATTTTTTGGCACAAAAACTTTGTGAACCCCTGTAAACATTGAAAATATTTGGCACAAAATCTTCAAGAAGCTCTAATTTCTTGAAATAAACGGTCATACATGAATTCTGTGTGCAAGTCCCAAATCCATATCAAAAAGTTTGTTGCAAAAAACCTGTAAAACCCTATAAACATTGAAAAAGTTTGTTGCAAAAAGTGGGTCAAGCTTCTCAAAACAAGATGATTTATAAAAGCGTTGGTACTAACCTCTCAAATCAGGTAGTTTCATGAATGATTTTATGGTTTTTTACCGTAAAAAATTGGAGAAGCCCTGTAAACATTGAAAAATTTTACAGTAAAATCTACTTTTTACCTCGCAAAAAGATAGGATGAAGCTTGGTAAGTATTTGGGACTTGCAGCACGAAACTTCGTTTCGCTCGCTTTTTCAAATCAAAGAATAAAGGTTTTGTATAAACGGGTTTTCCTTTTGCGACCCTCGGGAGAAAAAGCAAGATTGTCATGACAATGACACATCTTGAATTGCCACACATATTCAATTTAGATGTGATGTCAAATGGAAATCATAATAGTCTTGGTTATCATGCTAAAAAGGAGGGCTTTTAAAGCAAACTTAGGAAAAACTGAAAATCAGTAGTAATCTAAGAATAAAATCAAATTGTGAATTGCAACATAAAATAAATAGGAGAACTAGCGATTTGCGCCCTATTTCAATTTTAATTAACGCTTACCTATCGGGACGCTATAAAATCGAAACAGGTACCGGCGCAAGGTAAGTTATGGTAAGATTTGGGGCTTCGCTTGTATGGAATCTATTAATTAGGAATCAAAAATTAACCACTCTATCCAAAGCCTTATCCGTCTCTTTACTTATAAAATTAGATTGATATTGCATAGTTGTATTAATTGAAGAATGACGATATAGTTTCTGCAACATCTGAACAGGGATTCGATCACCTGCTATATTTCCAAAACTGTGTCGAGCTATATGCATAGTTACTTTTTTGTTTATGCCAGCCTTTTTCGCAATCTCTTTAAGGTACTTGTTGAATTTCTTGGTAGCTGTGTTGGTCTTAGCGTATATATCTCTTTCATTTTTCATATCTGCTAATCTAAGTTCGGGAAAAATGAAATCATGAGAAGATTCTCTATTCAACCTATATGAATCTAATATTGGAATAAGTTTGTCTGGTAATTTTAGAGAAACCAGTTTTGAGTTCTTGTTCATACGATAGTGAATACGACCATCATAAATATCACTCCATCGGATTTTTAAAACATCCCCTACCCTTATTCCTGCTAAATAAAAGCTAAAAAGCCAGACGTTTCTAGTGTGCCCGTGCTCTACGGAAAGGTTTTCTAAATTTTCGATTTTTTGTACTTCCGATATTGTTAAACCTATTTTTTCTGTTTCTGGAAATTTTATACGGACTTTATCAGCTCCAAAAGGGTAATTCTTTTGGTCTACTATTCCCAATTTAATCGCCCTATTGTATATGGTGCGTATAACAACCAAATTATTAACGATTGACCTATCCGATAGGTTTTTCTTGTTCTTGAGATAGGATTGAAAGCGTCGTAAAAAAGCTTCATCAATCTCTTGAAACTCTAACTGTTTTGATTTATAATAATTTAACACATGGTTGACTCTCACTCTATCTGAAAAGAGTCTGGTTAACTTATGATTCTTTTCCAACTCATTTAGGTATTCATCTGATAGTTCTGAAAATGTTAATGAAACCGACTTGGAATCCAATTCTTTCTTTATCTGATTAGATGATATGTCCTTATTTTCAAATTGAAGAGCAATTAGCTTTTTGTTTGCCTCCGCTAGTTTAGAAGTAAGTAATGTATTCAGTAATTCAGCATTCAAGTGAGACTTACGAACTTGCTTTCTATTTTCATCCCAATGTTTAGAATCAATATAGTGCCCAATATACATGTAATTAGACTTTCGATTTTTCGTGATTCTTATCGCCAATGGATAAAGACCATTTTTATTAGGCTTTTTTCGTAAAACTATCTTTGTTTTTGATGACATAAATTATTCCCTTTCAACATTCAAGGTAGTAATTTTTTGGTACAACATAGGTACAACAAATTACGGTTTCAATTGAAATCATTTAATATCTAAAAAAATTAAATTACTGTTAACCAATTGAATATCAACTTGTTTGTGAAAATATCACACACTCTATCTAGGACTTAAAATCCAATGGACATTAGTCCGTATGGGTTCAAGTCCCATCTCGAGTACGGTTTTTCAAAAAAGCCTTAGCAGTTAGCTAAGGCTTTTATATTTTTATCCTACTACAAAAAGTAACAATTATTCCCTCCCCAAAGTATCAACTCCCTCATCCCCCACTTCATATTGAATAGCCGTATAGGAAATGATTTTCCAAGTGTTCTCCTTTTTAACCAAGGTAATCGTAGCTTTCGCAACCGATTCCTCCCTTGAAACGGTGGTCCAGGTTTGATCAAATGCCACCCAAGCCAAATTTGTATCATAAAATATAAGGTAGTTGGTGTTCTCAAAGGTCGATGTTATTGGCTCCGGGTTTTCTTTAAAAAATGTTTCTAGGTTTCCACCACTTTTATCCCAACCTCTAGTTTGAGCGAAACCAGCATCCGAAACATCCAAACGCAATACATCGCTGCTATGATCCCAATACGAAGCCCATTTCTGATAATCTTTCTCCATATACGCAAACGTTTCTCCGGTCACCACTTCTTTTATAGCTTGCTTTGCAGCTTCTGGCGATATCACTTTCCTATCTTCTTTACATGAAAGTAAAAAAAAGACACAAAAGCTAACGACGTACTTTTTCATAAGAGTAGATTTATAAGATGAAAAATTACAAATTATATTATCAATAGGCTGAATTCAGACGTCATTCATGTATTCAGTATCTATGGGAGCGTATTTAATCACTTTTTTATTTATTTCACGTATATCGTTTTTTAGGTCAGTTTTACATTTGTATTTTTAGTTATGAAAATACCAACAAATAATTAATGCAAGTAGAGCCCCTATTTAATAGTTCCGCAGAACATGGAGAGGGTCCTCTTTGGGATCCTATCAACAAAAAAATATATTGGGTAGATCTCTTAAAGGGAATTTATTTTAAAGGGGATTTATCAAGTACACTTATCGAAGAGTATTCAATTGGCCAACCCCTGGGGTTTTTAGCTTTACGCGAAAAACATGAAGGTCTAGTAATGGGTGTACGCGACGGATTCGGGTTTTACGATGAAAACAAACAACTTTTTAACCTGATTGAACCTTCCCCTGAACAATACAATTCAGAAGTGCGCTTTAACGATGGGGCGGTTGATCCAAAAGGGCGCGTTTTTGGTGGAACTATGGAATGGAATGGTGCCGATAATAAAGGAAAACTCTTTCGCTTGAATACTGACCATTCTTGGCATGTATTGGAGGAGAACATCCACATTACCAATGGTATGGGGTGGAACCCTGAAAAAGATAACTTTTTTATGATTGACACCAATCGCAATGCGGTTTTTGCTTATGATTATGAAATGGCAACTGGCGCTATTTCAAACAAAAGAATCCATATCAAATTTGAGAATACAGAATTCCCAGATGGCATGGCCATAGATAGCGAAGGTGGGTTTTGGATTGCCTTGTGGGGTGGTGACAAACTAGTTCATTTTGATAAAAGTGGAAATAAAATTGAGGATATTGAAATGCCAGTTTCGTACCCAACCAGCTGTTGCTTTGGTGGTGCTGATTTAAAAACACTTATTATTACCACTTCAAAAATAGCATTATCAAAAAAAGAGCAACTAGAAAATCCCTTAGCAGGAAGTTTATTTAAAATAGAAACCAATACCGTAGGACAAATACAAACTAGATACCATGGATGACAAAAAGAAAATGAGAAGCCAAAATTGGTTTGGCAAAACTGGAAAAGACGGATTCATCTATCGCGCCTGGATGAAAAACCAAGGATATCCGGCAGATGAATTTGAAGGGAAACCAGTTATTGGAATTTGTAACACCTGGTCAGAATTAACGCCCTGTAATGGCCATTTTAGAGAACTAGCAGAACACGTTAAAAGAGGTGTATGGGAAGCTGGAGGATTTCCATTAGAGTTTCCGGTAATGTCTTTGGGTGAAACTTTAATGAAGCCTACGACCATGCTGTATCGAAATCTTGCGAGTATGGATGCTGAAGAAAGTATACGCGGAAATCCTTTAGATGGTATTGTATTACTCGGTGGTTGTGATAAAACAACGCCATCTATTTTAATGGGCGCCTGTAGTGTTGATTTGCCGACAATTTTCATTTCTGGCGGACCTATGCTCAACGGAAAACACAAAGGAAGGGACATTGGCACTACTGATGTTTGGAAATTTAGTGAAGCCAACCGAAGAGGAGAACTCACACAAAAAGAATTTGTTGAAGCCGAAGCAAACATGTGCCGAAGTGATGGTCATTGTGCCGTTATGGGAACGGCCTCGACGATGGCTTGTATGGTAGAAGCCTTGGGCGTTACCTTACCCCACAATGCAGCGATTCCTGCGTCAGATTCGCGTCGTAAGGTACTGGCTCATATAAGCGGTCGTCGCATTGTAGATATGGTCAAAGAAGATTTAACCTTATCAAAAATTCTTACCCGAAAAGCTTTCGAGAATGCTATTATGGTGAATGCAGCCATTGGTGGATCAACCAATTTTGTGGTGCACCTTTTAGCCATTGCCGGAAGGATTGGAATCCAATTAGATTTAGAAGATTTTGATAAGTTTTCGGAGAAGATTCCGCTGTTGGCAAACTTACTTCCCTCTGGTAAATTTATGATGGAAGACTTTTACTATGCAGGTGGACTACCCGCCTTGATTAAAGAATTGAAAACACACTTACATACAAACGCCTTAACAGCCAATGGAAAATCTCTGGGTGAAAACACAGACGATATAACGTGTTACGACACCGATGTCATTGGATCTTTGGCAAACCCTTTTAAAGATGATTCTGGTATTGCAGTCGTTCGTGGTAATTTATGCCCTAATGGGGCCATTATTAAACCTTCAGCAGCCACGCCAGAATTAATGCAGCACAAGGGCCGAGCTTTTGTATTCGAAGATATTGAAGATTATAAGGCGAAAGTTGATTTACCAGATTTAGACTTAGATGAAAACTCAGTTTTGGTACTTAAAAATGCAGGACCAAAAGGCTACCCAGGCATGCCAGAAGTTGGCAATATCGGACTCCCAAAAATGATGCTAGATAAGGGCATAACAGATATGGTGCGCATTTCCGACGGTAGAATGAGTGGAACTGCTTTTGGAACCGTCATACTACATGTTTCCCCAGAATCTGCTGTTGGCGGTACTTTCGGACTCGTAGAAACAGGTGATATTATTGAATTGGATGTGGCCAATAGAAAACTGACGTTACATGTTTCTGATGAAATATTAGCAGAGCGCAAAAAAAGTTGGAAAGCACCTGATTTAGGATATAATAGAGGTTATGCAAAAATGTATATCGAACACGTAGAACAGGCGCATGAAGGGGTTGATTTAGATTTTTTAAAGGGAAAATCAGGAAGTAAAGTCACTAGAGATTCGCACTAATTAAGAATAGAACAACTTGCGATATGATTCAATATTCTTTTGATAATAAAGTTGCCATAGTAACGGGTGCTGCCATTGGTATCGGTTTTGAGATTGCCCAACAGCTTTGCAATTCAGGAGCTTCTGTGATTATTAATGATATTGATTCAGAAGCCCTCGAAAAAGCGGTTTCAATTATTAGAAATCAAGGTGGAAAATGTAATACTGTTTTAGGAAATTCAGGTGATCTAAAAACCATTCAAAAAATGGTTCAGAAAGCAGTTAATGAATTCGGAAAATTAGATTTTGTAGTTGCTAATTCAGGCATCACCACCTTTGGTAACTTTATCGATTACAAACCGGAAGACTTTCAAACGTTGACTTCGGTGAATCTGCAAGGGTCCTTTTTTCTCGCGCAGACGGCAACCAAACAATTTATAAAACAAAAAACAGGGGGTCGTGTTATTTTTATGTCGTCGGTCACCGGACATCAAGCACATCCAAAGCTCGCTGCGTATGGCATGACCAAAGCGGCTCTTGAAATGTTAGCGAAGAGCTTAAGTGTAGAATTAGCGCCACATAAAATAACAGTAAACGCCGTAGCTCCAGGCGCCACCTTAACAGAACGGACACAATCAAACGAAGGCTACAAAGCAACTTGGGAAGATATAACTCCTACTGGTATCGTCTCAACCACAAAAGATATATCAAATACTATTCTCTTTCTATTAGCAGATAGTTCTAGTCAAATTACCGGACAAACGATTATAGTAGACGGTGGGTGGACTTCTGTTAGTCCACCACCTAGTGAATCTTGATGTATTATTCATCTTGAGAAGCTTAAATCAATTACAATGAAAGTGCATTTTCAAATATTACTTATAATTACAATACTATTTTTTAGCCATTGCAAAGAGCAAGAGTCTCCAATATTAGATATTGAGAGCAAAACAACAGTTGATAACGAGCTTGCAACAATAAGTTCCTTGAAGATTACTACACTTTCAACAATGCTTGCGAATCAAGGCATCGGCGAATGGGGATATTCGGCTTTAGTTGAAGTTGATGGAAAAAAAATATTATTTGATACCGGCAGAAAATTCGAAACCGTTCTTAATAATGCTGAGGAACTCGGCATAGACCTATCTGATGTAAAAGATGTTTTTTTAAGTCATAATCACGGTGATCATACAGGAGGGTTACTCACTTTACGGCAACGATTAAAGAAACAAAATATAAATGCGATTTCGAAAATACACGTCGGTGAGGGAATCTTTGATCAAAGAATTGGCTTTGACAATAGAATGCTAGACCTTAAAGAAGAACTTGAAGCTGATGGTGTTACATTTAATGTCTATAAAGAACAGGTTGAATTATTTTCTGGAGTATGGGTTACGGGGCCCATTGAAAGAATACATCCAGAAAAAAATTACGGTGGCAAATTAAAAATAGCAACTAAGAATGGAGAAGAAATTGATACTATTGCGGAAGACCAATCACTAATCATAAATACTAAAAAAGGATCCGTCTTAGTAGCAGGTTGTGGTCATGCAGGACTAATAAATACCCTAGAACATGTCAAATCAGAAATTAAAAGCAAGAATACCTTTGCCATAATTGGAGGGTTTCATTTGGTCAATGCTACAGACGAACAATTAGCATGGACAGCAGAAAAATTAAAGGGCTTCGGAGTTTCAAAAATTATTGGAGCACATTGTACTGGAATCAATTCTCTTTATGTGCTGAAAAATTTAATGAAGCTAGAGCGTGAAGATGCTGTTGTTGGCTCGGTTGGCGATAGTTTTGATTTAGAGTATGGAATAAACCCAGGTGTAATTGCAAAATAAGGTTGCTACTTTAACAGATTAGAAATATAGTTAAGATTAAGTGCCACTACCTGCAAAACACACTATTTTACAGAAGTTCCTATAACATGTTCCCAATTTGAATCTAAATTAGGAATAGCATCATTGATTTCATCGAAACCGTAACTTTCGACTACAAAACCTTTTCCTGCTTGCAAATTTCATCCATCGTTTGCTTTAGTTTATTAATCAATTCATAAATTTCTTCTTCATTATAGGCTGCAAATCCCATTCTAATAGCATTGTGCCCTAGTTTGGCAGTATCATATCGCTGCCAATCTCCAATTTCCAATTTATATGTCCTCGCAACTTCAGAAATAATATCCCAGGAAAATTTTTGATGTAACCTAGTCCAAACCGCCATGCCGCCTTTAGGTATTTCAAACTCAAAAAAGTTACCTAATTCTTCTTTCAAAAGTTTACAAAACAAATCGCGTCGTTGTTTGTAAATTTTCATCACTTTACGAATATGTCTATCTAAATCGCCCGATTTTATAAAATCAGCAAACGTAAGTTCAAGTAAGGCATCTCCTTGTCTATCTACAATACCTCTTAATTTAGATGCTTCATCTACAAATTCTTTTGAAGCAATTAAATACCCAATTCTAAAAACCGGAGCAACAGTTTTACAAACAGAACCAATATAGATTACGTTTCCATTTGTATCATGACTAGCTAAGGGTAAAATTGGAGCGTGATTGTAATTAAAATCATAATCATAATCATCCTCAATTATTGCAAAATTATAGTGTCTAGCAAGATTTAAAAGACGAATTCTTCTTTCTGCACAAAGTGTTACTGTGGTTGGGTGATGATGATGCGACGTTACATAAACGGCTTTTATTTGTTTTCGTTTGCATAGCTTTTCAATGTCGTCGGTTGCAATTCCATGTTTATCTACCAAAACCCGTTCGAGTTTTGCGTGTTGATTTAAAAACGTAGAATCAGCTGACTCATAATTCGTATTTCCAACAACAACTATATCATCTTTTTGAAGCAATAATTGTGACGACAACCAAATACCCATTTGACTACCACGCGTAATTAACATATTCTCCTTAGTAATATGTAAACCTCTAGTTGCATTCAAATAATGGACTAAAACATCTCGTAACATAGTATGGCCATAGGTAGAACCGTAAGACAAATGTTCGAATACCTTTTTTTTGGCACAAACTCTTCTATAAGTTCTTGCTATTTCATCAATAGGTGTTAATCTTGTATCCGATATTCCATCATTCAAATACAGAAAATCTTCCTTTTTTTTAGGTGTTTTTTCAGGTAAATCACTATTGCTATAGAAAGAGAACCCCGTATTCTTTTTTAAATCAAAAGCTTTACATCCTTCTAACTTTTGCTTTTCTAATACAGGTAAATTACGAAGTACAAAGGTCCCTTTTTTAGGAATACTTTCTACCCAACCCTGTAGCAGCAGTTCTTCATAACAAGCAACGATTGTTTTTCTATGCACATTTAGCTGTTCTGCTAAAGTTCTACTGCCAGGAAGCTTGGTATTGGGTGCTAAAGTTTGATTCTTAATAAACTGAATAATTTGATTTGATAATTGTAAATACAATGCTTGATTACTTTGTCTGTCAAACTGAATACTGGTTTTATATGGGAACATCTGGACTACTAATTATATTTATTCTGGATGATTATAAGAGTCCATAAATATACTAGTTTTGAATTATAAAAGCAGTAAAAAATGATGGAATTCAAACCACACCGCATTGATTTTGCGAAAGAATTTGCTGAAATGAAAAATGTTCCTGAAATCTTAGATAACGGCTATGATAAAACACCAAACCCGTATACCTAAAAAGATGCTCTTGAGTTTATAAAGAAAGAAATTGGAAAAAAACCAGCAGAACGATTTCTTATCTATTGGAATAATGAAGTAGCAGGAGAAATAGGAATTAGAGTAAAAGATGATGTCTTTCGCTTAAATGCTGAAATTGGATATTTTATATCTAAAAAGGGCTGGCAACACAAGCAGTTAAAAAAATGACAGCATATACATTTAAACATTTCGATGTCATAAGAATAGTTGCTGGAGTTTTTGACTTTAATAAATCTTCAATGAAAGTATTAGAGAAGAATGGGTATTATTTAGAAAGTATACGGAAAAATACGGTCATTAAAAATGGAAAAATTATTGACGATTATATATGGGTAAAATTAAAAGTTGAATAGCCCAAACAAGTAGAACATTTATAATATGCTAGAAATAAGACCTAATTGCGAGCATTGTAATAAAGATTTACCAAACACATCAACCGATGCAATGATATGCTCTTTTGAATGTACGTATTGCAAAGCATGCGCACTTGAAATTTTTAAAAATGTATGCCCCAGTTGTGCAGGTAATTTTGTGGAACGCCCCATCCGACCTAAAAAGGAAATTGAGAAATATTCTGCCTCAATCAAACCAATTTTAAAACCAAAAGATTTAGAAAAAGCTAAGATAAATTCGGATAAGTATAAAAATATTCCTCCAGAAAAAAGATAAAACATGAACGCTTTTTTAATTGACAGTATTGGCTATGGGGCATTGATCATCAATCTATATTCAATGTCTACAAAAGGCGAATATAAACTACGGTTAATCTCACTAATCGCGAATGTAGGTTACATTCTGTACGGTGCATTAATTGGTGCTACTCCAATAATTGTAGGTTGTACCATTGCCGTTTTTCTACATGGATATCATATAAGAAGATTACGAATTAATAAAAATAGCAATGATTAAAATAAATCTAGCTAAGCATACAGATGCGGCTGTATTAGCACTTTTAGGGCGCATAACATACGCTGAATCACATGGAAATTTTATTGATAGCAAAGACGATTTATCAACATATATCAACGATGCTTTTTCGGTTGCTAAAACGAAACAAGACATCAACAATACTAAGAACCTTTTCTACATGCTGTTTGTAGATGATTTACCGGTTGGCTATGCAAAATTAGTAGTAAATGCAGTTCATGAAAGTGTTCTCTCTCCAAACAATTGCCGATTAGAAAGGATCTACATTTTGAGTGATTTTATACCCTTGAAAATAGGGCAACAATTGCTAACTTTTGTTGAAGAGAAAGTCAAAGAGTTACAATTGGATACCCTATGGCTTTCCGTTTATATACAAAACAATAGAGCCATAAGATTCTATAAAAGAAACAAATTTAAGAACGTCGGAGAATTAAATTTTATAGTCAACGGAAAAGAATTTGAAAACATAGTTTTCTCAAAAAAATTATAAGCATGCAAGAATATTCAAAATCTAAATTAAATAGAGTAAAACGCGGCCATAATAGAGCAACTTACGATGTCGAAAAAATCAATACCATTTTAGATACAGGTTTTATCGGTTATATAAGTTATGTATTCGAAGGCCGGGCAATTACATTGCCAATGGCCTATGGAAGAAAAGACAATAAAATTTATTTGCATGGCTCTCAAGCCAACAGAATGTTGCTTGCTTTATTAGAGGCTAAAAAAATGAGCATGACGGTAATGCATTTAGATGCATTGGTTTTAGCGCGCTCAGGTTTGCATCATTCCGTAAATTATCGTTCAGCAACGGTATTCGGTTCAGTTAAAAATCTCAAAGACCCCAAAGAAAAAGATGCTGCTCTTTTTTGTTTTATGGAACATATGATGAAAGGTCGTTGGGACGGAATTAGAACAATGCACCAAGAAGAGTTAGACAGAACAATGGTGGTAGAATTGACCATTGAAACCGCTTCAGCTAAAATAAGGGATGTTGGTGTGGGTGATGAACCTGAAGATTACGATTTGGACATTTGGGCTGGCTTGGTTCCTCTAAAACAAGTTGCGAAATACCCAATTGCCGATAAAGGATTACCTCAGGAAATGAAAATTCCGAAACACGTTTTAAATTATTACCAACAACATAAAGAATAAAGAGAAAGCATAAAAATGAAAGCACCTACATTTTCAAAAAAAAATATAATTGATGTCTTCCAATACAGACATGCAACAAAAGAATTTGATACCCATAAAAAAGTGTCTGATGGTGATATAAACTTCATTCTAAAGACGGCAAATTTGTCTCCAAGTTCTTTTGGTTTTGAGCCTTGGCATTTTGTGGTCGTTGAAGACCCAGAATTGCGAGATGCTTTGAGACCAGTAGTCACAGGAGCGCCTTTAAGATTGAAAACTGCAAGCCATTTTATTTTAGGCTTAAGTATGAAAGCACCAATGACCAGATGGGATTCAAATTATATTATGCATATGATGAAGGAGGTTAAGCAATTTCCGGAAGATATTATTAAAAAATATTTAGGACTTGTCAGAGAATTTCAAGAACATGATTTTGTCTTGGATACGGATAGAAAAATATTTGATTGGGCATCCAAACAATCGTACATAGCTTTAGGAAATATGCTAACAGCAGCAGCTATGATAGGTATTGACAGCTGTCCTATTGAAGGATTTATTCGAGAAAAAGCAGAAGTTCTATTGAAAGAAAAATTTGGGGTAGATACCGAAAAGTATGGGTTATCATATATGGTGGCTTTTGGTTATCGAAAAGAGAATCCGAAACGTCCTAAATCAAGAAGAAGTATTAATGACATTATAACTTGGAAATAAAAAGCAGTAACAATTTGATTTTTAACTATGACTTACAAAACCTAAAATTATGACAAAGGAAATTCTATTAAAATTTGTGGAAGCATGGGGTAGTCAAAAAATAGATGAGATTGCATCATTTTTCACCAACGATTGTATGTATAAGGCATCTGTTGGTCCAGAACCGGGAACAACCTATAAGGGTAAAGCTAGTGTTATGAAAGGAATAAAAAATATGATTAAACATGATGCTGGAGGAAAAGCGTATGTTGAAAATATAAAAATATATGAGGATTTCGGTGTTTCGGAATGGACCTATGTATTTAAGGATAAGTCCAAGATACTTGGGTGCGATTTATTCGAGTTTAAAGGAGATAAAATAAAAGTAATTAATGCTTTTAGAAAAACATCGCTATAAGTGGATGAGATAATGAAAATATTTATTGTCGGTTCTGGCAAATTAGCAAATGCAATACTATCTTCTAATGTGTCATTCTCAACTTTTGAATTCGTAAAGTGGGGAACCTCAGACCACACCTCAAATGAAAAGCTTATTCTCGTTCATGCTGGTTCAGGAAGACAACTCAATGAATGCATAGCATTTTGCACAAGGACTAAATCTATTCTTATAGAGCTTTCAACAGGCTTAAAAACAGAGAAAATGTCTCCAGTTTTTCCTCTTGTTATATGCCCAAATACTTCGATACTATTATTAAAAACACTTAGAATGATTCAACTATTTGGAAGCAACTTTGAAAACTATGATATTTCCATAACTGAATCCCATCAATCTACAAAAATTACAGAACCAGGAACAGCCTATAATTTTGCTGATTCGTTAAAAGTGCGACAAGATAAAATCGTATCAATTAGAGATCCTCAAATTCAAAGGAATAAAATTAAGATACCACGAGAGTTTTTAGAAAGACATGCTTACCATAGTATAGTTATTAAAGATACTATGGACGAGGTAACAATAGAGACCAAAGTTCTGGGACATGCTTCTTACGTAAATGGAGTTCATATAATTGTTCAAACTTGCATCAACAATAGGCTAGAAAATAAAAGATATACAGTTTTAGACTTTATTGAAATTGGAATGATATAAAAATAGAGACTCGAACTACAAAAAGAGGTACTACAAAAATTGGCTCCAATGAAAAGGCATGATATAAGCCCCAAAAGTTAAAATAACGGATGTAAAATTGAATTAAAATGAAATTTAGAAAAGCCTCTGAAAATGATATTCTTGATATCGTACGAATGATAGCCGATGATGAACTTGATAAAACTCGGGAAAATTATCAAATCCCATTACCAGAGGAATATGCGACAGCTTTTGATAAAATATACTCGGATAACAATCAAGAATTAATTGTAGTCGAGAACGATAGTTCAGAAATTATTGGAACCTTACAGCTTTCTTTTATCCAATACTTAACGTATCGAGGAGGAATTAGAGCGCAGATAGAAGCTGTTAGAATTAGGCAAGACAAAAGAGGACTCGGAATTGGAAAAACGATGTTTAAATG
>ENA-ORXM01003458-ORXM01003458.1-marine-metagenome-genome-assembly--contig:-NODE-3458-length-15664-cov-3.543081_pt1 | contig 15664 bp, 11 predicted proteins | sample MGYA00237867_ERZ511480 | MGnify/ENA primary metagenome ERZ511480 (study PRJEB26309, sample SAMN06266103) | marine metagenome | isolation source: Algal blade | place: United Kingdom:Sidmouth, United...
CCTGCTCCCACGCGACGTCGCGCGCGGCGTCGAGCCAGAACTTGCCGGGATCGTCCATCGAGCGGCGCCACGCCGTACGGGCCGTGTCGCCGGTGTCATCGTTCGTCGCGTCGGGATGATCGGTCATCGATGAGTTCCTCGTGTTCGAACGACGCACCGGCGCGTACCGGCGTTCAACGGTTGCGCCTCAGTCCCTGCACTTGGCCGAGCACCGCGGCGGCGGCCTCGACGACGTTGGTACCGGGACCGAAGAGCTCGACCACGCCGGCTTCGCGAAGGAACGCGTGGTCCTGCTCGGGGATGACGCCGCCGCATACGACCTTGATGTCGGCGCGCCCGGCGTCCGCGAGTGCCTGGAGAAGCTCGGGTACGAGCGTGCGGTGACCGGCGGCGAGCGAGGACACGCCGACGACGTCGACACCCTCCGCGAGCGCCCGTTCGGCGATCTCCGCCGGCGTCTCGAACAGCTCCGACACCGTCATGCGGAAGCCGAGATCGGCGAACGCGCTCGCCACGACCTTCGCTCCCCGGTCGTGCCCGTCCTGACCCATCTTGGCCATGAGCACGTGCGGCGCGGCGCCCTGCTCGGCGGCGTGCGCGGCGAGCCGCTCGCGCAGCAGCGCGAACTCAGGGTTGCCGGCGGACGCCTCGGCATAGACACCGCCGACGAGCTCGGGCGTCGCCGCGTGGCGACCGAACGCCGCTTCCAGCGTCGAGGAGATCTCGCCGAGCGTCGCACGGGCGCGGGCGGCCTCGACGGCGGCTTCGAGAAGGTTCCCGCCGACAACTTCGCCCCGCGCGACACGCTCGAGTCCGGAGAGCGCGGCGCAGCAACGCGCGGCATCGCGCGCCCCGCGCACCGATCGGAGGCGCCGTGTCTGCCCCTCGCGTACGGCGCGGTTGTCGATCGTGAGGATGTCCACCGGGTCCTCGTCGTCGAGTCGGTAGCGATTGACGCCGACGACGATGTCCTCCACCTGGTCGACACGCGCTTGGCGACGGGTCGCCGCCTCCTCGATACGGCGCTTCGGCATGCCGTCGGCGACGGCTCGGGTCATGCCGCCGAGCGACTCGACCTCGGTCATCAGGCGGCGCGCCTCGTCCGCGAGCGCCTCCGTCAATGCCTCGACGTAGTACGAGCCGCCGAGCGGATCGACCACGTCGGTGAGCCCGCTCTCGTGCTGGAGCACGAGCTGGGTGTTACGAGCGATGCGGGCGGAGGTCTCGCTCGGCAACGCCATCGCCTCGTCGAAGGCGTTGGTGTGCAGGCTCTGCGTGCCGCCGAGCACCGCGGCCATCGCCTCGACGGTGGTGCGCACCACGTTGTTGTACGGATCCTGCCCGGTCAGAGAGGCGCCCGAAGTCTGGCAGTGCGTGCGCAGCATCCGCGAGCGATCGCTCGTCGCCCCGAACCCCTCCATGATCTCCGCCCAGAGCGTGCGCGCGGCCCGGAGCTTCGCCACCTCCATGAAGAAGTCCATGCCGATCCCGAAAAAGAAGGAGAGCCGCCCGGCGAACGCGTCGACGTCGAGTCCCGAACGGATCGCCGCCCGCACGTACTCCTTGCCGTCGGCGAGCGTGTAGGCAAGCTCCTGGGCGAGCGTGGCCCCTGCCTCCTGCATGTGGTAGCCGGAGATGCTGATCGAGTTGAACGCGGGCATCTCGCGTGCCGTGTAGCCGATGATGTCGGCGACGATGCGCATCGACGGCGCAGGCGGGTAGATGTAGGTGTTCCTGACCATGAACTCCTTCAGGATGTCGTTCTGAACCGTCCCGGAGAGTTTCCGTCGCTCGACCCCCTGCTCCTCGCCGGCAACGATGAACATCGCGAGCACCGGCAGCACGGCACCGTTCATCGTCATCGAGACCGACATCGTGTCGAGCGGGATGCCGTCGAACAGAATCTTCATGTCCTCGACGGTATCGATAGCGACCCCGGCCTTGCCGACGTCGCCGGCGACGCGCGCGTTGTCCGAGTCGTAGCCGCGGTGCGTGGCGAGATCGAACGCGACTGACAGACCCTTCTGACCGGCGGCAAGGTTCTTGCGGTAGAACGCGTTCGATTCCTCGGCCGTCGAGAACCCCGCGTACTGGCGGATCGTCCACGGGCGCCCCGCGTACATCGTCGCGCGGATGCCACGCGTGAACGGCGCGACGCCCGGAATCGCGCCGGCCGCCGCCGGCGGCACGTCGTCGGGCAGGTAGAGCGCCTTGACCGCGATGCCTTCGGGCGTGCGCCGGACGAGGGAGTCGGGATCCGCCCCCCGAAGCTCCGTCGCGGCGAGCGCGCGCCACGTCGCGCGAGCGGTGCCCGGATCGTCGGTGTCGCTCATCCCTCGAACTCCATCAGCGTCTCGCCCACCGACACCGTGTCGCCGGTAGCGACGCTTACCGAGGCGACGGTCGCCCTCCCTGCTGCCTGCAGCACGTTCTCCATCTTCATCGCCTCGACGACCGCGAGCGGCTGACCCGCCTCGACGACATCACCGGCGCCCGCGAGAATCTCGAGCACGATCCCCGGCATCGGCGAGCGCAGCACGCCCTCGCCGTCGGCGGCGCGCCGCTCGGGCATCAGGGTCGCGAGCGCGGCCTGTCTCGGGGTGTAGACGCGGTAGCGCGCGTCGCTGCCCGCGTGCCGCAGGCGGAACCCGTCGAGCTCGCGCTCGACTCGAACGGCGTACCATCGCCCGTCGTGTCCGATCAGGGCGAGCGGATCCTCGGGACGCCAGTCAAGGAGAATCCGCATAGGCTCGACGGCGTCGGCATCGCCGGCCCCATCGGGTGCTCGGTTAGTGGCTCGCGCAGTGGGGTTGGCGAGCTCAACTTCTTGCGTGGCGGCGGAACGCGCGATGTCGATATCGAAACGGCGCGTCGCGGACGCTGGCGCACCGTGCGCACCTGGGGGCGGGTACGTCACGTCCGGCGGGCAGTGCGTCCACCAGTCGACACCGTCGACCCGCACGACGCGTGTCGATCGCGCCGGTACGTGTCCTGATCCACCCATCGAAGTTGCGCCGGTGTTCCCGGTATCGGAAACGCTGGCACCGCCTCTCGTGAACCGTACGCCACCGGTCCCTCTCGCACGATCGTCGAGCACGCGCCGGCAGGCGGCGGCCGTCGCGACCAGCAGGGCGCGGCCGTCCGCACCGGGTTCCACGCCGGCAAACCCCTCCGGGTACACCTCGTCGAGAAAGGCGGTCGTCAACGCCCCCTTCCTGAACCGCGGATGGCGGGCGATCGCCGCGAGCAGCGGCACGTTGTGCTCGATCCCGTCGATCACGACCCGATCGAGGGCGTCGCCGAAGGCGTCGGCCGCGGCGTCCCGGGTCGGACCGTGCGCGCAGAGTTTCGCGATCATCGGGTCGTAGTGCACGGAGACCTCGTCACCTTCCTCGACGCCCGAGTCCGATCGCACGCTCGTCCCATCGGCGAAGGCGTTCGCGAGCGGTTCGCGGTAGCGCACGAGTCGGCCGGTCGACGGCAGGTATCCGCGATACGGGTCCTCCGCATAGACCCGGCCCTCGATCGCCCAGCCATCGAGGAACACGTCTTCCTGGCGCAGCGTCAACGGCTCACCCGCGGCGATGCGCAGCATCCATTCGACGATATCGATGCCGGTGACGAGTTCGGTGACCGGATGCTCGACCTGCAGCCGGGTGTTCATCTCGAGAAAGTAGAACCGCCGCCGTTCGTCGACGATGAACTCCACGGTGCCGGCACTCGCGTAGTCCACCCTCCGTGCGAGCGCGAGCGCCTGCGCGCCCATCGCCTCGCGCGTGGCCGTGTCGAGAAACGGTGACGGGGCCTCCTCGACGATCTTCTGGTTGCGGCGCTGGATCGAGCACTCGCGCTCGCCGAGGTGTATGCCGTGACCGTGCCCGTCGCAGAGCACTTGGATTTCGATATGACGGGGCCGCTCGACGTAGCGTTCGACGAACAGTCGCTCGTCGCCGAAGCTCGAGGCGGCCTCCGAGCGCGAGCGCTCGAACCCCTCGCGCGCCTCGTCGTCGTCGCGGGCGATGCGCATGCCCTTGCCGCCCCCGCCGGCGGACGCCTTGATCATAACCGGGTAGCCGATCGCGTGCGCGGCACGCACTGCCGCCTCCGTATCGGGGACGGTGTCCGGCGTACCCGGCACGGTCGAGACGCCGGCTTCGGCCGCAAGGCGCTTGGACGTGACCTTGTCACCCATGGCCTCGATCGCGCGAGCCGGGGGACCGACGAACGTGATGCCCGCCCGCTCGAGCGAGCGGGCAAAGTCGGCCCGTTCCGAGAGAAAGCCGTAGCCCGGGTGCACGGCCGTCGCGCCGCTCGCGAGGCACGCCTCGACGATGCGCTCGCCGAGAAGATAGCTTTCGCTCGCGGGCGCAGGCCCGATGCGTACGGCCTCGTCCGCCATGCGCACGTGCAGGGCGCGGGCATCGGCGTCGGAGTGCACCGCGACGGTCCGGATCCCGAGCCGTCTCGCGGTGCGGATGATCCGGCAGGCGATCTCGCCGCGATTGGCGATCAGGAGCTTGTCGAACACGGTGGCTCTCCCCCGTCCGCTACAGCGGGATGTTGTCGTGCACGCGCGTCGGGCGCACACGTCGCTTCTCGTGAAGGAGCGCGAAGGAGCGCGCCACGCGCCGCCGGGTTTCGCGTGGGGCGATGATCTCGTCGACGTAGCCGCGTTCGGCGGCGATCCGGGGGTTGGCGAACCGCGCCTCGTACTCGGCGGTGCGCCGTGCGATCGTCTCCGGGTCGTCGAGCTCGCTGCGGTGCAGCACGCTGACCGCCCCGCGTGCGCCCATGACCGCGATCTCGGCCGAGGGCCAGGCGTAGTTGACGTCTGCCCGCACGTGCTTGGACGCCATGACGTCGTAGGCACCGCCGTAGGCTTTTCGCGTGATGACCGTCACCTTCGGCACCGTCGCCTCGGCGTAGGCGAACAGCAGCTTCGCCCCGTGCGCGATGATCGCGCCGTGCTCCTGGGCGATGCCGGGGAGGAAGCCCGGCACGTCGACGAGGGTCAGGAGCGGGATCCCGAACGCATCGCAGAAACGTACGAAGCGCGCGGCCTTTCTCGCGCTGTCGATGTCGAGGGCACCGGCGAGCACGAGCGGCTGATTGGCGACGACGCCGACGGAGGCGCCGTCGATGCGCACGAACCCGCACAGGATATTCCCCGCGTGCTCGGGCTGCAGCTCGAGGAACTCGCCCTCGTCACTGACGCGACGCACGAGCTCGCGCATGTCGTAGGGGCGGTTCGGCTCGGCCGGGACGAGGGTGTCGAGCGCGGGGTCGACGCGCTCCGAAGAGTCGCTCGTCGGGAGGTGCGGCGCACGCGCCTCCCACGAGGACGGCAGGAAGCCCATGAGCCGTCGCACCTGCAGGAGCGCGGCGATGTCGTCGTCGAAGGCGTCATCGGCGACGCCCGAGCGGCGCGTGTGCGTCGACGCGCCACCGAGTGACTCGGCACTGACCTCCTCGCCGGTCACGGTGCGGATGACGTCGGGACCGGTGACGAACATGTAGCTCGTGTCGCGGACCATGTAGACGATGTCGGTCATCGCCGGCGAGTAGACGGCGCCACCGGCGCAGGGGCCCATGATCACCGAGATCTGCGGCACCACGCCCGAGGCCTGCACGTTGCGGAAGAACACCTCGGCGTAGCCACCGAGGGAGGCGATGCCTTCCTGGATGCGCGCGCCACCCGAATCGTTGAGTCCGATCAGCGGCGCCCCGTTTGCGACAGCCTGATCCATGACCTTGCAGATCTTCGCCGCGTGCGTTTCCGAGAGACTGCCGCCGAAGACGGTGAAGTCCTGGCTGAAGACGTAGACCGGACGACCGTCGATCGTGCCCCACCCGGTGACGACGCCATCCCCCGGCACGTGCCGCTCACCCATACCGAAATCGGTGCAGCGGTGCACGACGAGCGCGTCGTATTCCTCGAAGGAGCCCGGGTCGAGCAGCACCTCGAGCCGCTCGCGCGCCGTCAGCTTGCCGCGCGCGTGCTGCGCATCGATGCGGGCCTGCCCACCGCCGAGCTCGGCCCGCGCGCGCAGCTCCTCGAGCGACTCGTCCCGAGCGCGCACCATCGCGCCGTCCCCGTGCAGCATCAGAGCCGCTCGCCGACGAGGCGTGAGTGAGGGATGGCCGAAACCGGCCGTGTCGGAGGGGCGCATCTCGCAACGACGATATCGGCGAACAGCGGGAGTCCGACTCTCTCCGAAGTCGGGTGCGAGGCAAGGGTCGCGGTCATCGAAGCGCTTCTCCGTCCCATCAGATCGGCGACAAGGTTGCACCACCGACGCCATTGACAAGGCGGAATAGCAGTCTTGCCGCGAATTCTGTAGACTGCAAACTGTGAACTGCGAATTTGCGAACAAATCGTGACGCGGGCGAGAAAGCTCTTCATCGGGCGCACGCTTCGGGAGGTGCGGCTTCGCGAGCGACTGACGCAGGCGGCCTTCGCGCGTCGGCTCGGTACTTCGCCGAGCTACCTCAATCAGATGGAGAACGACCAGCGCCCAGTGTCGGCCGCGGTGCTGGTCGGTCTCGCCGACGGCTTCGATGTCGACATCGGCGCCCTCGCGACGAGCGATGGCGATCGGGTGCTCACCGATCTGATCGAGGCCTTCGCCGACCCGTTCTTCGGCGAGCAGACGCCGGAGCCGGCCGAGCTCGCGATGGTCGCGCGGAACGCGCCGGTGGTCGCCCGGGCCCTGCTCTCGGCGCACCGAACGCTGCGTCGCGCCGAGGAGCGGCTCGCCGGACTCGATGACACGCTCGAGCGCGCGGGCGTTCGGCTCGAGAGCAACCCCTGGGACGAGGTGCGCGATTTCTTCCACTACCTCGACAACCACGTCGACGTGCTCGATCGGGCCGCCGAGACGCTCGCCGATACGCTCGGGATCGACGATGACGCGCAGCGCAAGGACGAGCGCGGCGACGTGATCGCACGATTCGTCGAGCACTTGCGCGTCCATCACGGCGTGCGCACCGTCATCGCGCCGCGACGGGAAGCGTTGACGCACGAGCGCCGGCTTCGTCGCTACGACGCCGAAGCCGCGACGCTGACCCTCGATCCGGTGTCGCCGATGCCGACCCGCGCCTTCCAGCTCGCCTGTCAGATCGCGCTCCTCGAACAGGGCGAGACGATCGAGCGGATCGCCGCCGACGCGGGACTTCGTGCCGCGGACGCCGAGGCGGTCTGCCGGGTGGGGCTCGCGAACTATTTCGCCGGCGCGTTGCTGATGCCCTACGAGCGCTTTCGTACCGCCGCGCGCGAGCTCAGGCACGACCTGCTGCAGCTCGCCGACCGGTTCGGCACCAGCGAGGAGCAGGTCGCCCAGCGCCTGAGCACGTTGCAGCGCGCGGGGGCGGCGGGCACGCCGTTCTTCTTCGCGCGCGTCGATCGTGCCGGCAACATCACCAAGCGCCACAGCGCTGCCCCGTTGAAGTTCGCCCGCTACGGCTCGGCGTGTCCGTTATGGAACGTTCACCGGGCGTTCGAGACGCCCGAGCGAATCGTGCGCCAGCTCGCCGAGACGCCCGACGGCGTGCGCTACCTCTGTATCGCGTGGACGGTGGTCAAGCGAAGCGGCGGCTTCACCGAGCCGGTGCGCCGCTACGCGATGGCGCTCGGTTGCGAGATTCGCCACGCCGCCGACGTCGTCTACGCCGACGGCCTCGACACCGGCCAGCACGGTCGGTTCGAGCCGATCGGCGTCTCCTGCCGCACTTGTGAACGGCCCGACTGCCATCAGCGCGCCGTGCCGCCGATCGAGCGCACGCTGCTCGTCGACGAGCACGGGCGCGGCGTGCTGCCGTACCGGCTCGGCCCGGCGAGATGAGCCACTCGATCGGACAGCGAGCACGTCAGCCCGCCGCCGGTCTCGGGACTCTACCGACCAAGCGAGCGTCCCGCGAACACCGAGTTCAGGATGACCGACAACGAGCTCGCCCCCATCGCAAAGACCGCCATCACCGGGTGCACGAACCCGAGCATGGCCGCCGGCAGCATCGACGCGTTGTAGAGCAGCGCCCAGAACAGGTTCGCTCGCAACGTGCGCCCTCCCCGTCGCGCGAGCGCGAGCGCCTCTTCGATCCGCTCCAGGCCACCGTCGAGCACGCTCATCGCCGCGGCACTTCGGGCGAGATCACTCGCGGTGCCGACGGCGATCCCGAGCGAGGCGGCGGAGAGTGCTGTCCCGTCGTTCAATCCATCGCCGACGAAGGCGACCGTTCGCCCTGCCGCCTCGAGCCGCTTGACCAGCGCCACCTTGTCCTCCGGCGAGAGCTCCGCGTGCCAGTCGATGCCGAGCCGCTCGCCGACGTGACGGACCACGGCCTCGCGATCGCCGCTCGCGAGCACGACGTTGAGCCCCTCGGCGCGGAGCGTCGCGATCAACGGCGAGGCGTCTTCGCGCAACGGGTCGTCGAGCGCGGAAGAAGCGGCACAGACCACTGAGCCGCTGCGCTTCAGACCCGGAGTGTTGATTCGAGATCCGTGTCCCGTGGCGTGCACAAAACGCTGACTTCTGCACAGCCGATTCGTCACGCATCAGTTGTATGGGCGAAACTCGCCCGGCCATCTCGACGCCACTTCCAGCTGCCGCATCGAGTAGACAGCCGAGCAAGAGGCTCTGGCACGCAGCTGCCACGGTGCGTGGGTCAACACGTTCGGTTGGCAGGCGCTTGGGTTCTACCAATCGCTCGGTTATGCACTGTTCGGCGAATTGCCGGACTTTCCGACAGGATACCCTCGCCATTTCCTGCAGAAGAGGCTCTGGAAGCGAGTTCCGAAGAGGTCATGTTCGCCCAAACTGGTCTGAGCGGTAGGAGTTGGGCTGGCTTGTCACTTCTCAGGCCTGATATCGTGGACGCGTCGCGTCGTCCAGCATCCACTCACCCAGCGCCTGCTCGGCACGTTCGAGCTCTTGGGAGTTCAACAACCCTCGTCGCAGAGCGATCGCGACTGCCCGCGAGCGCGGATTCATCCCCTCGTCGATCGAGGCGCGATCAAGTCCGAGTTTCGCGTAGAGAGACTTCAACCGGCTCTGCACGCCGCGCGTCGACAGAAACCGTCGCCGCGCGATCAACTGGTCGGTCATACCGAGTGCCACGTCCAGCAACGCGTCGAATTCCGCATCGCTGATCGCACCTGAGCGCTGCCGGGTATGAGCACGTACGAACCGAACTTGCGGATCGATCCAGCACTGCTCGTCGACGAAGACGCTCGATCCGGCCCGTCGGAGCGTTGCGACCGGATTGTTCTCGAGAACGTCGCCGTAGAGCGCCTCCTGCGGGATCGATCCGGTCAGTGTGCGAAGGTAGATCTCGTCGTCGTACTGTGACCACACGACCACCCGAGTGTCCGGCACTCGTTCCCACACTGTCGCCGCCAGCTCCACGCCGCTCATGCCCGGCAGCTGGATGTCGGTGATCAGCCAGGCGTCCGGTCGTGCCACGAACCGCTCGAGCGCGGCCTCCGCACTCGTCATCGACTCGTGAGTCATTCCATCCAGCGCCGTGGCCAGGTACTCCGCATCACGGGCGTTATCCTCGACCAGCAAGACATGGGGGCCGTTCTCAGCGTTCATCGGTGGAGGATACCGGCACGGCGGCCTCGAACCGCGTACCGCCCCCGGACGGTCGGACCCCATGACGCTTCCGCATCGAGGGCGGCGAGGTAGAGTCGATGACTGGCGCGGTAGCAGGTTGATGTACGATCAAGATCCTGCCCCGTTTCCAGCCACCGCTAGGCAAACCGGACGTGCGGATTTCCCGCATCCGGCTTTCTCCGAGATCAAGCCTTCGCCCACGGCAGGTCGCGAGTGCGCGAGGAGAGAGTGACAAGCCCGTAGTTCTCGTGAAGCAGCCTGTCGGCGTAGCGTCTGATCACCTGGCCGAGGCGGCGGTACCGAGGCGTGAGGGGCTGCAGAGCGCGCCGCGTCAGGGGCGACCGTGGAAAACGGACGAAATCGGACCTCAAGGCCTCAACTTCCCGCGTAGTGGCTCAAACGGCCTCGCGCCTTCGCACAGCGCTGCTTGGGCTCCCAGCCGCCTGCTCACGCTTGGCGAGAGCTTGCTCCATCGCCCGTTCGGCTCGCGCGCAAGACGCGCGTAGCCGATCGAGTTTCCTCTCGCGGTCGGCGAGCCGTTCGTTCACTGCGCCAAGATCATGCTCGTTGAGTTCGATCTGGCGAGCGAGGTGATCCCGCTTCCCGATCAATGGATCACGAGCGGTCGTTGCATCAGCGTCCCGCGCCCGAGCTTCTGATGCACGAGACAGACGGTGGGCTCGATGCCGGCGCCTTCGACGGCCAGCTGGAGAATTCGGAGAGAATTGCACGCTCAGAATCTTCCCGCACCCGTATGCGGAACGAGACGCGCGAGCTCGGAACCGAGTTGGGCGACAGAACGTGCCACAGAGAAACCGTTCGGCCGGTACCGTCTCGACAGGAGGAGAAAGTCGATCAGGCGAGCGCTGCGAGCAGAGCGTCAGCCAAGACCCACCGCAGTAGTTGCGCCCCGACGCGGTTGACCGGCCGCTCGGTGATTCGCTCGAACACGTGTGCCCGTTACGCCTTCGGATCCAGCCTGTTCAGCACCGCCGTGAACGTAATCCGTATGGCGCGAGGCAGTCCTCGTGCGAAGGCACGCCGCGCCGATCACGTTCGTGGCGCGCCCTCCCGGCTGCGGGCCTACTCGTCAGCCCGTCAGGTGCTCGCGGAAAAACGCCACCATGCGCTCCTCCGCCAGCGCGGCCGCCTCGGGATCGAAGCGCGGTGTCGAGTCGTTGTGGAAGCCGTGCTGGGCACCCTCGTACAGCTGGTACTCATAATCCACGCCGTGCTCCTTCAGCGCCGCCTCGAAGTCGGGCCACATCGCGTTGATGCGCTCGTCCTCGCCACCGTTCTGGATCAGCAGCGGGGCGCTGATGTTCGCCACCGCGTCCGCGTCGGGCGCCGCGCCGTAGAACGGCACGCCGGCCGACAGCTCGTCGCCCATCTCGGTGGCCAGCCAGTTCGTCGTGCCGCCGCCCCAGCAGAAGCCGGTCGCGCCGAGTCGGCCGTTCGAGGACTCGTGGTCCTTGACGTAGCGGGCGGAGTTCAGCATGTCGGTCAGCAGCTTTTGCTGGTCGAGGCCCTTCTGTAGCTCGCGGCCGGCGTCGTCGTTGCCGGGGTAGCCACCGACGGGGAAGAGCCCGTCCGGAGCGAGCGCGAGGAAGCCGGCCACGCCGAGCCGACGGGCGACGTCCTCGATGTAGGGGTTCAGGCCGCGGTTCTCGTGCATGACGAGCACCGCCGGGAAGGGCCCCTCGCCAACCGGGGTGACGAGGTAGCCGCGCATCGTGCCGGAGTTGCCGCCCGGGGAGTCGTACTCGACGTACTCGGGCACGATGCGCTCGTCGGTGAACTCGATCTGCGCGGCCTCGGCGTAGCGGGGCATCAGCGCCTGGGCCATCGCCAGCCCCGACACGCCCATGACGGTGATCGCGCCGCAGCGCCTGAGAAACTCGCGGCGGTCGATGAAGCCGTGGCAGTACTCGTCGTACAGATCGTACACGCGCTTGTCGATGTAGATCGACTCGACGTTCTTGATTCGTGCGTTCATAGGGTGCGTTTTCGTTCGTGGCCGAGGTGGGGAAGTTTGCTGCGGGAGTGGGGTCACACCTTGCCAAGGTGCCACATCGGAGGCGTGCAGTGTCGGAGAAGCTTCGTGCTACCGGACGTGCTCGCGGGATATGCACAGACTTGCGTGGTGGTGGAAGCCGCGCCGGCCGCGTCCCTCGTCGTGCCCGAGCCCGAACTCGCTCTTCATCTCCTGGTAGTCGCGCTCGACTCGCCAGCGGATCTTGATCGTGTGCACCGGCTCCGCCAGTGTCCTCGTCTTCGGCTCGTTGGACAGGAAGTAGCCCGACGGCTCGGCCTGCCCCTTCGCCCACTCGATGATCAGCCACTGCTCGGCACGGCGCTCGGCCCGGTTCGCGTCGCCGTGCGCCGCGCGTACCCGCACCCGGGCGAAGCGCCCTGACAGCCTCGCCTGCGAACCCTCGCGCCAGCTGATCATGCGCCACTTTCGCGCCGGCAACGAGCGCGCCAGCCACTCCACCGTCACCGGCTCGAGTCCCGGCGCGAGCGTCATCTTCGTCGGACGCCGTCCGCGGCCCGAGCACGGTTTCGGCGGCAGCGGCTCGACCCCGGGCGCCCAGACCGAGGTGAGCGGCTTGACCCCGATCGAGTAGAGCAGTCCGAGCTCCTCGAGCCCTTCGCGAAACAAGGTCACGTCCCCGTAGCCGGCGTCGGCCACGAGGGCGGCGGCGGGTCGCTGCCCGGTGGGCTCGATCGCACCACGGAGCATCTCGAGCGCGATCTGAGGCTTGATGGCGAACTCGATCTCCTCGGGCACTCGCGCAGCGCGACAGCGCTCGGCATCATTCGCCCAGCGTGCCGGCAGGTACAGCCGGTGATCGATCGGCACGCTGGCCCGCTCCGTCGCCAGCGACACACTCACCGCCCATTGGCCGTTCTCGGTCTTGCCGAGCTCTCCGCACCACTGACGCCTGACCCCGACCGAGTGCGTTCCCTTCTTCGGGCAGCCGGTATCGTCGAGGAGCCAGTAGCGAGGTCCCTCGCCCATCGCCCGATCGACCCGCGAGGAGATCCGATCGAGCAGCGCCCGATCCGACCACGGGGCCTCGGCGACGAAGTGCAGCAGGCTCTGGTGACGGGCGGAGACGTTGTGCGGATCGATCGCCGCGGCGATCGGCTCGACGCTCTTTCGCTCGAGCCCGAGGTTCAGTCCGCGGCAGTAGTGGTCGAAGTGCTCGTGACGGCGTCGGTCACCGAGTGCGTCGTGCAGGTCGTCGAGGCAGGCGTCGAAGCGGCGGAGGTGGGCGGAGCTGGACACGGGAGGGGCGAGAGCCAGGGGTGGCGAGGCGACGGAACCGATGGCATCATCGACCTTTAGACTTGACGCAGTAGAAGTAGTTACGTCGACGTACATGGCACATCCGCGCCGACCCCGATGTCCCCGCGACCGTCTTGCATCGGCAGGTCGCGAGCGGCCGGTCCATCCGGATGCGGACGTTCTCGCCCGGGGCTGCGCGCGCGCTCGCTCGCGTGATCGAGCCCGAAGCGGCGAAGCCCGCCGACGCGGAAGTTCTCGATCACCACGTCCGCCCCGAGATCGGCGAGCGTCTGCCCGATCCAGGGGCCGGCGAGGATGCGGGCGAGCTCCACCACGCGCAGCCCCGCCAGCGGCGGGCCGCACTCCCGCGGCGCAGGCGTCACCTCAGAAGAACGCCTGCAGCCCCGTCTGCGCCCGCCCGAGAATCAGCGCGTGCACGTCGGCGGTGCCCTCGTAGGTGTTCACGGTCTCGAGGTTCTGCGCGTGCCGCATGACGCCGTAGCCGATCTGGATGCCGTTGCCGCCGTGCATGTCGCGTGCGCTGCGGGCGATGTCGAGCGCCTTGCCGCAGTTGTTGCGCTTGATCAGCGAGATCATCTCGGGCGTCTCGCGCCCCTCGTCCATCAACCGCCCCAGCCGCAGCGACCCCTGCAGGCCGAGCGCGATCTCGCTCTGCATGTCGGCCAGCTTTCGCTGGAACAACTGGGTGCCGGCGAGCGGCTTGTCGAACTGCCGGCGATCGAGCCCGTAGCGGCGGGCGCGGTGCCAGCAGTCCTCGGCCGCCCCCATGACGCCCCAGCCGATACCGTAACGAGCGCGGTTGAGGCAGCTGAACGGCCCGCGCAGCCCGCTCGCCCCGGGCAACAGCGCCTCCTCCCCGACCTCGACATCCTGCATCACGATACCGCCGGTGATCGAGGCGCGCAGCGAGAGCTTGCCCTCGATCGTCGGCGCGGTCAGCCCCTTCGCGCCCTTGTCCAGCACGAACCCGCGGATCGCCCCCTCGTGGGCATCGGACTTCGCCCAGACGACGAGGACGTCGGCGATCGGCGCGTTGGAGATCCAGGTCTTCTCCCCGCTCAGCACGTACCCGCCATCGCACTTGAGCGCGCGCGTGCGCATGCCGCCGGGATCGGAGCCCGCTTCGGGCTCGGTCAGCCCGAAGCATCCGACGAGCGTGCCGGCGGCGAGCCCGGGGAGGTACTTCGCCTTCTGCGCCTCGCTGCCGAAGGTCTCGATGGGGTACATGACGAGCGAGGACTGCACGCTCATCATCGAGCGATAGCCCGAGTCGACCCGCTCGATCTCCCGTGCCACGAGCCCGTAGGCGACGTACCCGGCCCCCGCCCCGCCGTGCTCGGGGTCGACGGTGACGCCGAGCAGCCCGCTCTCCCCCATCAGGGCGAAGAGCTCCGGATCGGTGCGCTCCTCGAGGTAGGCGCGCTCGACCCGAGGGGCGAGCTCGGCCTCGGCGAAGGCGCGGGCGGTCGCGGCGATCATGCGCTCCTCCTCGCCGAGCTGCTCCTCGAGGCGCAGTGGATCGTCCCAGACGAACGGCGCGCCGACGGCGCTCCGGGCGGCCACGGGGGGGGCCTTCTCGGCGTCCGGGGAAAGGGTCTCGGGCTGAGCGGACATGGTGGGCTCCGGCAGGAGGGGCGGGATCGGACGACAGCCTCGCCGGGGCAGGCGATCGCGTCAAGGGCCTCGCCGTGCCCCTCGTACCGGACGATGCCCCCTGTACGGCTTTCCCGCACCCTGTACAGCGTGCGATCGAGACGCTATCGTCCGCCGCCCCGATGCCGCGCCCGCGCGCCGATCTCCCGAGGAGAGCAGGCTCCGATGACCTTCTGCTGTGCCCTGAAGTGCCGCGACGGCCTGGTCGTGCTCGCCGACACGCAGATCGTGCGCGGCAGCGAGCAGCTGACCAAGTCGAAGCTGGCGATCCTGCACGATCGGGACGAGTCGTTCTTCATCATGACCTCGGGGCTGCGCTCGGTGCGCGACAAGCTGATGATCTACGCCGCCGAGGCGCTGGCCGAGTCGAAGGAGGGCTGCACGCGGCTCTACCAGGCGGCCAATCTCTTCGGGTCCGAGCTCCAACGCATTCGCGAGGAGGACGGTGACGCGCTGAAGGCGGCGAACCTCTCCTTCAACGCCCACGCGATCATCGGCGGGTGGCTCCGCGAGGATCCCGAGCCGAGCCTCTACTACCTCTACCCCGAGGGCAACTGGATCGAGGTCGATCCCGACTCCCCCTATTTCATGATCGGGAGAAGCTACTACGGCAAGCCGATACTCGATCGGCAGATGCGTACCGATGTCTCGCTCGAACGGGCCACCGCGCTGGCGCTGCTCGCCTTCGACGCGACGCAGACCTCGGTCACCGACGTAGACTACCCGATCGACATGCTGACGCTCTCCCGGCACGACCGCCGGACGCGTCAGGCCCGCTACGAGCGCGAGGCGCTCGCCGCCGCGTCGGAGGACTGGCAGACCCACCTCGGGCAGGCGATCGACGCGCTGCCGATGAACTGGGCCGAGCCGTTGCTCCGCGGCGATGTCCCCCCTCAACCGACACCCCCGGACCCCGATGACTAAGCGTATCGAAGTCGCCAGCGACCTCAGCTACACCGTCAACGCCCCGACGAGCTTTCTGTTCCAGATCGCCGTGGCCGAGAACCCCCACCAGAGCATCGAGAGCGAATCGATCACGATCGAGCCGGAGCTGCCGCTCGAGACCGGCCGGGTCGGAGCGCTCGGC
>ENA-ORXM01003461-ORXM01003461.1-marine-metagenome-genome-assembly--contig:-NODE-3461-length-15652-cov-4.351910_pt1 | contig 15652 bp, 16 predicted proteins | sample MGYA00237867_ERZ511480 | MGnify/ENA primary metagenome ERZ511480 (study PRJEB26309, sample SAMN06266103) | marine metagenome | isolation source: Algal blade | place: United Kingdom:Sidmouth, United...
ATCTCGACGGGTACAGGCATTTTCAGTCCATGGCGCGGGGCATGGGCATCGAGTTCGAGTTGCTGGATGCGGAGGAATCCGCGCGCCGCCATCCGCTCATCACGACCGAGGGCCTCAAGGGCGCGCTGTGGGACCCGATGGATGGCGATATCGACCCGGCGCAGCTCTGTCAGGCGCTCGCCCGCCGTGCCCGCAAGGCCGGGGCCGAAGTGCATCGGCACACGCCCGTCACCGGCCTGACCCAGACCGGCGACGGCTGGATCGTGCATACGGACAAGGGCGACATCCATGCCGAGCATGTGGTGAATGCGGGCGGCTATCGCTGCAACGAGATCGGCGCGATGATGGGCGTGCACCTGCCCGTCGTGTCGATGGAGCACCAGTACTTCCTGACCGAACCGATCAGGGAGATCGAGGAACTGGATACCCGCGTGCCGCTGCTGCGCTGCCCGACCGACGATTTCTATTCGCGGCAGGAGAAGAACGGCCTGCTGGTCGGCTTCTACGAACAGGATTGCCGCACCTGGGGGCTGGGCGGCATCGACCCGAACTTCACCAATGCGCTGTGCCCGGACGACCCCGACCGGGTGATGCCGGTGCTGGAGAACGTGTTCGAGCGGATGCCCTGTCTGACCGAGACCGGCATCCACACCATCGTCAACGGCCCGATCACCTATACTCCCGACGGCGTGCCGCTGGTCGGGGCCATCGGCGGGCGGCGCAATGCCTGGGCGATCACGGGCCTGCGCGCGGGGCTGGGCGAGGGCGGCGGGCATGGCTGGCTGCTGGCGCAGATGATGGTGCATGGCGAGGCGGTCTACGACACCTGGGCGCTGGATCCGCGCCGGTTCGGGTCCTGGGCCGACGAGGACTACACGACCGCGAAGGTCATCGAGGATTACCGCAACGAATTCCGCTTCCACCGCCCCCACGAGCATCGCCCGGCGGGTCGCCCGGTGCGCACCACGCCGCTGACCCCGGTTCTGGATGCGGCGGGAGCCGAGTTCGGGGTCGTGAATGGCTGGGAACGGGCGATGGTCTATGCGCCCGAGGGTGAGCCGACGCATCGCTGGCCCGCATGGCATGACGCGGTCGGGGCCGAGATCTCGGCGGTGCATACCGGCGTCGGCATCGCGGAGGTAAACGGCTTCGACCGCATCGAGATCGCGGGCGAGAGGGTCATGGACTGGCTCGATACGCTGCTCTGCGGACGGGTGCCGAAGAAGGTCGGCAAGGTGGGTCTGGGCTACTTCCTGACCGGGCAGGGCAATGTGCTGGGCGAGGCGACGATGGCCCTGCTGGACGAGCGCACGGTCTGGTGGGGCGGGGCGGCGGCGGGCGAGGTGCATGATTTCGACTGGCTGACGGCGCATCTGCCCGAGGACGGCTCGATCACGCTGACGCCGAAGGTCGCGACCCACACGATCCTGCTGGTCGCGGGACCGAAGGCGCGGGCAGTGCTGGGCGAGGCGGCCCCGGATACGGACTGGGCCGGGTTCAAATGGCTGACCTGCGCTACCGCCAGGATCGGATCGGCGGAGGCGCTGGTGATGTCGGTCAGTTTCTCGGGCGAGGATGCGTTCGAACTGCACGTCCCCATCGAGCAATCCGAGGCCGCCTATCGCGCGCTGATGGCGGCAGGGGGGGCACATGGCATCGTGCATTTCGGGGGCCATGCGGTCGAATCCATGCGCATCGAGATGGGGTATCGCCATTGGAAGGCGGACCTCATCACCGAATTCGACCCCTTCGAGAGCGCGCTGGAGCGGTTCGTGAAACTCGACAAGCCCGCCTTTCCGGGGCGCGAGGCACTGCTGGCGAAACAGGGCCAGCCCATGCGCCGCCGCTTCGTCACCCTGCGCCTGGACGAGGCCGCCCTGCCAGCCCATCCGGGCGATTCCGTCATGGCGGGCGAGCGGGTCGTCGGTACCGTCACCTCGGCTGCCTTCGGCCATCGCACGGGCGAGAATCTGGCCATGGCCTTCGTGGAGCCGGATACGGCGGAAGAGGGAACGCGCCTTGCCCTCGACCTGCTCGGTACGCACCAACCCTGCGAAGTCGTTCCAGCCCTTCGGTACGGGGCCTGAGCCATCCCTCACCCGTCATACTCCGCCTGCGGGAGTATGACGGCGCAATATCGACACAGTGGTCCTTTATTAACCGTATGGCGCATAGTTTTCGGGAAATACCGAAAAGAGGCTGCCCATGACCCGAGTCGTTTCCACCGTTCTGCTGCTCGCGACCCTTGCCGGGTGCGCTCCGAGTGTCTCGTCGCGGGCCGAACGTGTGTTCTATCGCGGGGATGGCACCGCCGAATGGGGCACGGTCTGCAAGCTGAACCGGCGCGGATTCGTCTGGCTGGGCGAGCGGGGCTATGTCTCGGTGGACCATGTCACGGCGAATGGCACGCCGAAGGTCGGCCCGAAGGACGAGGTCACGATCTCGGATTCCGCCTCCGACTGGTCCTTCCTCGGCATCGATGCGCGCAAGCTCGATCCGGATGACTATCCCGAGATGAAAGCGGGGATGGAAGTTGAAATCCACGGCTTTCCGGCCCGCGACCGGGACGGCGAGGTCATCCCCGGCGTCGTCTATGCCGACGACCCCGAACCGCCCTTCTGGTGGGTGGAGCTGCGCGATTCGGATGACGGGATCGCGGCGGAGGGCGTGATCGGCGGTATCTCGGGATCCTGCGTCTTCGACGACGACGACGATCTCATCGCCGTGGTCCATGCGAACGGCTTCTCGATCATCGAGGGTACCACGAACACATGGGCGAAGGTCGTCCCCGTGCGCGAGGCGATCCTTCAGGCGCAGGGCCGCCTGCCACCCCGCGAACGCCGCACGCTGCTCGGCATCCCGCTGCCCCGGCTCTTCTGAGACCGATCCCTCGGGCGCATCCGCCTGCAACCACGCATGTTAATCACTTGTTATCCGCAAGAAGGTCTAATCGTACGCTGCACATCCAGTACGGAGAGACCCATGAGCATGTCCAAACTCGCCGGAGCAATCCTCGGTTCGACCGTCCTTCTCGCCGGTTGCGCGACCGAAACCGCACAGACCGGATCGGTCACACCCGTTGCGGCGACGGCGGCGACGCCTGCCCCGGCCTGTACGCGCGGTGCCATCGATTCGCAGCGTGCCTTCGTCCTCTGCCCCGTGGAGGCGGCCACGGAGGCCGATGCGGTGCTGGCCCTGAGACGGCCCGCCGATCTCAGCCTCGACATCGCCTCCATCGCCGCCGAATACGGCGTCGCGCGCCAGAGCGTCTCCGGCGTCGAAGCGGCGACCTATGCCCGGATCGTCGGCAAGACGCCCGAGTCCAAGGCCCGCACTTCCACCGACGACGCTGCCGAAAACGCCATCACTCTCGACGGGCGGAAATTCCGCAAGGTCTCGCTCTCCACCGATGACAAGAAGCCGGTCGTCCTGTTCGTCCAGCGATAACGTGACGTCGGCCTGCCCCGGATCGCATCCGGGGCTTCGGCCCTGCGGCCCCCGCAGTCAGGCGTGGCCCATCCCGAAGGCCTTGCCGAGGCGGCGCTTGCCGGAGGCCTGCCAGATCCTGAGCTGGTCGGCCACCGGGTTGCGGCCCGGAAACGGGGGATTGCCACCCTTGCTGCGCAAAGTATGGTTGATCTGGTGCAGGTAGCACAGGCGCTGTGACGCATTCGAGCGCCAGGTGATGCTCAGGGACAGGGACGGCTCGTCGCCCAGGACGCGCACCCAATGCGGGGCCAGCGGCGGCACGTAGATCGCATCCCCCGGCTCCATGGTGATCGCCTTTCCGCGCGCCAGTTTCTCGTCCGTCACCGGCAGGTTGCGATGCGCGCCCGAGTGGAAGGCTTCGAGGTCTTCCTGCGAGGCGAGATCGCGGTCGTGCTGCGAGTAGATGTTGAATTCCTTGCGGCCCTCGATCTGGATCAGGATGTTGTGCTCCTCGTCGAAATGGAACGGCGTGACCGCGCCGGGGGACGAGATGAAGACGAAGGCTTCCTTGCGCAGCATCTCGCCGGTCTGGCGCGCGACCGTATCGCTCACGGTATCGAGTACCTTCTCCATCACGTCGGCATAGGCCGGATCGCGCTCGATATTGCGCAGGACCATCCATGAATTGGCCGAGCCGATCTTCTCGATGGTCTCGGCGGCGGACATCGACGCTTCGGGCACGTTGTCGGGCGAGACGGAGATCGGCAGGTCGCCGGGATTGAACTCCACCATCTCGGCAGGCAGCGCATTGGCCAGCGAGACGAGCCGGGGGCGCGTCAGCAGGGGTGTGTTTCCCGCAAAGGAGAGGGTCGCATGGGCATCCGGGTAGGATTTCCCGAACGTGTCTTTCGCGATCAGATCGAACATGGGTTTCTCCTTCAACTGGCGTTGTGCGCGAGAACGCGCTGCTTGGTGCGTTCGACGATGGCCGCGAGGTCGAGCAGGGCGGCATCGCCGGCATGGCGGGTGGGGATGTTGAGCTGGACGACGGGCAGGCGCTCCGGCCAGAGGCGATCGACCACCGGATGACCGGGCCGCGCACAGGAATCGAGCCGCCTCGTGCCCGGCTCGTCCAGCGTGCGCCGGGTGGCCTCCATCATGAGGCGCATTCCGGGGGAATAGGCGGCGTGACGCTCGTCGTAGCTGGTCTTGAAGGCCGCCAGATGCCTGCCCGAACGCAGGGTGAAGAGCATGGCGGCCATTTCCGTATCGAGGGCCAGAGCAAGGCAGGAGACGGCCCCCTCCCGCGCGCCCCGGCGCATGGCTTCGGTGAAGAAGGCGCATTCGGTCTCGCTGCGCGCGAGCGGCTCGCCATGGGCGGCGGTGGCCTTCCAGCCCGCGTTTTCCAGGTCGATGAAATCAGATGCCGCCTGCACCATGGCCTGTTCCGCAGTCGGCAGATCGACGAAGCGCGCGGAACCCAACTCGCCGAAGCGGCGCTCCTGCCGCCGGAGTTCCTTGCGTTTCTTTCCCGGCAAGGCTGTGGCCATCAGCGCATCGTATTCCTCGCCGACCGACAGGATCGCGCGTTCGATCCTCGATTGCTCGCGCGGGGTGCGCGATGCCAGCGCGCTGGCATCGACCACGAGTTTCTCGACGGGCGCATCGTAGGGCAGTTGCGTCAGGCGCAGGAACCGCGCCCCGAAGGGCCGGGTATCGATCCAGTCGAGGATCGCGGTGAAGGCGGCCAGCGCCCAGCGCCGGCGCAGCAGCGGCGTCCCGTCATAGGCATGGGGATGCCGCCAGACGGCCACATGGCGTATCGGCAGGCGGGCATAGCGCGTTCCCATCTCGAAGGGAAAGAGCGCGACCAGTTCGCCGCCCGCCCGACGGACGATGCACAGGCGCACCGCGTCCTGCCCATCCAGATGGTCGAGGGCAGGCCCGAGGAACCACTCGGCGAAGAAGGGGTTGGGCAGGGCCAGATCGTCGTCCAGCTCGCGCCATTCCGAGCGGAACCGGGCATCGAGATCGTGCCGCGAGAGGACGGAAACGGTCAGGATTTCCTCACCGGGCAACACTGCCAGTTCTTCTGTGCCGTAATCTCTCATCGGGCGCGCTCATTCCGGTTTCCGGGGTCGTGATGGCGCTTCCCGTGCAAAGCCGGGGCCAAGCCCCTATATAAGATTTCGAAACGGAACGAAGTCAGGAGAACCCCGTGATGAAACTGCCCGCCGCTCTCTTCATCGCCCTCGCGCTTACCGGCTGCGTCCAGCAAAGCGTCTCGCAATCGGTCATCGCGCGTCCCCTGCTGAACGAGACGACGGTGGGCTGGCCGGATTATCCGATCATCGTGGAAGGGGCCGAGAGTGTCGGCTCGAACCCGGTGGCCATCGCCCAGAACATGCGCTTCCCTGCCGGTCTGCGCGCCGATGCCAATTTCCGGGCGATCCCGCCGGGGCCGGTGCCGCCGACCCATGCGCATCTGCGCATCCAGCCCGGTCAGCCGCTGGCCCCCGCCACCCTGACCTTCGTGCATGGCGCGCGGCGCATCGGGGTCGGCACCTTCGCCATTCCGCCGGGGGCCTATGGCGATCCGCAGGCGCTCGGCTCGGCCACGTCGACCCTGATCTACGACATGCTGAACGAGTCGAGGGAACGCGAACGGGGCGATCGCGGCGACCGTTTCAAGGTGTTCTGACGCGCATCGATGCGATCACTGGAAGGTCGCGATCGCCCGGTCGAGATCGAAACTCCGCAGCGCATCCTCGGAAAGGTCGTAGCGGGGGGCGTATGCCTCCGCGCCGCCCGGCAGGCTCCTCATCGTCGACCAGTCGGCCTTGCCCGTCGGGCGGCGACCGAGAACCTCGACCTGATAGGTCTTGTTCAGCTCGACCGCATCGCGCACCAGTTCGGGTTTGCCGGTCATGTAATCGAGATCGATGATCGGGCCAGATGCGATGGAGGCCGGGACGTCGATCTTGCCCGTGGCGATAATCCCCTCGGTGGTGGCCTGCATGGAGGCCATCCCGAAGAACGTCGCAGCCTCCAGATTTCCGGCTGCGCGGAACTGCGCCGCCAGCTCGCTGCCGATGATCGCCGCCCTGCCGTATTCCCTGGAGGCATAGGCCTGTGACAGTTCTGCCGTGACCATGCCCGTCTCGTCGTAGCTTGCGAGGGCCGTCGTCCAATCGACATTCGCGCCCATCGAGATGCTGGCATATTGCCTCAGATCGACGAATTCCGCGAAGGTCATTTCCGGCGCTTCGCAGGATTTTTCCTGTTCACCGGATGGCTGGTAGATCGGGTTCGCCGATTCGACCCTGTACCAGATGGCCGCGCTGCAATTGGCCTCGCGCACGAGGTAATGCCCGGCCTTCTGGCGTTCGGTTCCGATCTCCACCCATTCCGGCCCGCGCCTCGTATCCTTGCGCATCACGGTTCCCTCGATCGACTCTCCCGCCTTGCTGCGGATCACGATCACGATTTCCGTCATCGCCGTCGCCGCGTCGGGCGCGTCTGCAGCGAGAGCGGAGACCTGGGAGCCGAGAAGCGCGGCGAGGGCGGGTGCGAGGGACTTGCGGAGGCTCATCATCCATTCTCCCGGATATAGACATCGACGGACGCGCGCTCCGGCGGAGCGATGGCGGCGGGACGGGCAGGCCAGAAATACGCCTTGAGGGCGTAGAGGACGAAGCAGGCGGCAAAGGCCAGCATGACCGCCAGCAGGCCGACGATGATGCTGAAATAATTGCGCATCGCAAAGCCGAGCAGCGTCAGCCCCTCGTTGATGATGACGCGCGGCAACTCCCTGCGCGCGGCTTTCCTGTCGCCTGCACCCTGCGCATCCGCTTTGCCGAAGAAATCGCTGAGATCGTATTGGACGCGAAACCGCACGTCCTGCGACGTCACCCCGATCCGGTAGGTCGTCGTGCCGCCCACCGGAACGACCGCAGGCAGTTCGATGGTCTTGGTATCGATGGTCCGCGTTTCGAGATCGAGCAGGATTTCGCCCGTGGCCACGTAGGTGGCTTCCCGCCCCTCCGAAAGACCGGGGAGAGAGGCGAGACAGCCCGATAGCGGCCTGTCATCGGCGTCGATGCAGGTCACGAGGAAATCTCCGTCTCTCAACGCCCCCGCCAGAGATCGGTTGTGGAACGTGATGGACAGGGTCGTGACGTCCTCGATCTTGCCGAATTCGGTTTCGTATTCCACGAGGCGCAGGGTTTCGGCGCGCTGGATCGCCGAGGCGAAGAGCCACCCGAACACGCTGATGACGAGGGCGATGGCGAAGGGGGCGCTGCTGTCCCGGAAGATGCTCATGGAAAAAGCATGGCATGACACCAAATGGATGAATCGATGGGCCACGCTAGGCCCTCCTCCATGAAGCTGTAAAGTAATCGATAGGAAAAACCGGATGTATGCCGTCGAAGTCCGTGACCATATCATGATCGCGCACAGTTTCCGGGGCGACGTCTTCGGACCGGCGCAGGCGCTGCACGGGGCGACCTTCGTGGTCGATGTCGCCTTCTTCCGGGACGACCTGACCGAAGACGGGATCGTCGTCGATATGGGCCGCGCGCACGAGGCGCTCAAAGCCACGCTCGCGCCGCTGAACTATGCCAATCTCGACGAGCATCCGGATTTCGCGGGGCGCAATTCGACCACGGAGGTCGTCGCGAAGCATATCTTCGACGCGATGGCCGATGCGGCCCGCTCGGGCGCGCTGGGGCCGGGGGGCGACGGGATCGGGCGCATCCGGGTGATGCTGGGCGAGAGCCATGTGGCGCGGGCATGGTTCGAGGGGCCGGTATCGGCGTGATCGGGTTCGCGGTTCCCGGCGATCTCGACGCACCGACGGGCGGCTATGTCTATGCCCGCCGCGTCATGGAGGAATGGGTGCGGCAGGGCGTGGGGCATCGCCTCGTACCGCTGTCTGCCGCCTTTCCCCGGCCCGATGCAGAGGCCCTGTGCGAGACGGCGGCGGTGCTTGCGCAGGCTCCCCGCCCCCTGCTGATCGACGGGCTGGCCTATGGTGCCTTTCCCGCCGCGCTCGCCGCCGATGCCGATGCGAGCGTGCTGGTCCATCATCCCCTGTGCGATGAAACCGGGCTGACCCCGGCGCAGGCCACCCAGGCATTCGAGATCGAACGCGCGGCGCTCGCCCATGCGCGCCATGTCATCGTCACCAGCCCTCTCACGGCGCGCGACCTGACCGCCCGGTTCGATGTGGCGGCGGACAGGATCACCGTGGCCGAGCCGGGGCTGGACCGGGCGGAGCCGTCCTCTCTCACCGGCGATCCGCCGCATCTGATCGCCGTCGGGTCGGTCACGCCGCGCAAGGGCTACGGTTTTCTGGTCGAGGCGCTCGCCGCCTGTGCCGACCTGCCCTGGACCTGCGCCATCCTCGGGGCAACCGACCGGGACGGAGCCGAAGCCAGGCGGATCGTCGCCCTGATCGCGCAGGCCGGGCTGGCCGGGCGCATCGTCCTGAGCGGGCCGGTTGCGCCCCGTCATCTCTCCGATGCCTATGGGGCGGCGGATGCCTTCGTCGCGCCCTCCCTGCACGAGGGCTATGGCATGGCCGTGACGGAGGCCATGGCCCATGGCCTGCCCGTCGTGGTCAGCCGCGCCGGGGCCTTGCCCGAGACCGCCCCGGTCGCGCGGTTCGTGGCGCCGGGAGAGGCGGGCGCGCTGGGGGAGGCCCTGCGCGAGGTGCTGGGCGATGCGGCCCTGCGGCGGCGCATGGGGGCCGACAGCCTTGCCTTTGCCCGCGCGCGGCCCGGATGGGGCGAGACGGCGCGGATCGTGGCGGAGGCCGTGCGATGAGCGGGTTTTCCCTCGACTGGCTCGCCCTGCGCGAAGGGGCCGACGACCGGGCGCGCAATGCGGGTCTGCGCGGGGCCTTCCTCGACGCCCTGCCCGGTTCACCGACCGTGATCGATCTGGGGTCGGGCACCGGCTCGACCGCGCGCGCTCTGGAGATCGAAGGCGCTCGGTGGGTTCTCACCGACGACGATCCTGCCCTGCTGACCGAAGCCGCGCGGCGGCTGCCCGGTGCCATCACGCTGCAGGCCGATCTCGCCGAGGATATCGAAACGGTGCTGTCGCGGGAGGCGGATGCGATCACGGCCTCGGCGCTGTTCGATCTGGTTTCCGAGGAATGGATCGAGCGTTTTGCCCGTGCCGCCGGGGGGCGCATCGTCTATGGCGCGCTGACATATGACGGCACCGAAGCGTGGGAGCCGGAGCATCCCGCCGATCTGGCCGTCGCCCGCGCCTTCGACGCCCATCAGCGGCGCGACAAGGGGTTCGGTCCCGCCTGTGGGCCGATGGGCGCGTCCGTGCTGGCCCGTGCGCTGGAGGCCGAAGGCTATGCCGTGACGCTGGCCCCTTCGCCATGGCGGCTGAACCGCGCGCAGGACGGGGCCTTGATGGACACGCTGGCCGAGGGCGTGGCGGCAGCAGCGATGGAAGCGGGAGGCGATGCCGCCGAAGCGCAGGACTGGCTGTCGGCCCGCAGGAGCGCGATCCGGTGCACCATCGGTCATCTCGATCTGTTGGCGGTGCGGGCCTAGCTCTTTTCGAGCCAGCTCGGTTTCCAGGCGGAACCTTCGGTCGCCGCCCCGGCATCGGGGGCTTCGGCGGGTTCGTCCCGGAGGGCAGCGGCCGTTGCGGCTTCGCGGATACGGGCGATGTTGCGGCCATAGGGGGCGGTATCGGTCGCGGAGCCGCCCCGGAAGACTGCCGATCCGGCCACGAGGACGTCTGCCCCGGCGGCGGCGGCCATCGGGGCGGTGTGGACGGTAACGCCGCCATCGACCTCGATATGCACCTCCCGGTCGCCGAAGCATTTGCGCAGCCGCGCGATCTTCTCGATCTGGCCGTGCAGGAAGCTCTGGCCGCCGAAACCGGGGTTCACCGTCATCACGCAGACCAGATCGATGCTGTCGAGCACGTAGTCGAGGGCGGTCTCGGGCGTATGGGGGTTGAGCGCCACCCCGGCCTTGCAGCCGAGTTCGCGGATGGCGGCAAGGGTGCGGTCGAGATGGGTGCAGGCTTCCACATGCACCGTCAGGATATCCGCGCCCGCCTCCGCGAAGGCCCCGATATGAGCGTCCGGGTTCGCGATCATCAGATGCACGTCCATCACCCCGCGCACATGCGGACGCAGGGCCTTCACCATCGCCGGGCCGAAGGTGATGTTCGGCACGAAATGCCCGTCCATCACGTCGATATGGACCCAGTCGGCCCCCTCCTGCTCCACCGCCTCGCATTCGAAGCCGAAATTCGCGAAATCTGCGGCGAGGATGGACGGCGCGATCTTGATGGCGCGGTCGAAGGAGATATAGGGCATGGGGCGCGGTCCATTTTCAGAGTTTCGGCCGGTCTAGCGCCGGGTTACAGTGATGCGCAAGGGTATGCTTGGCTGCAGGAGCCTGAAACACCGATGGATCATATGAAGGATGTGGTTTTCGTAGGGGATAGTATTGCCCGGATACGTAGATTTCCGCGCGATGCCCGCCGCAGGACCGGAGTTGCACTCGACAGCCTTCAGCGTGGAGGAGAGCCGACGGACTGGAAACCGATGAAATCCATTGGAGCGGGTGTACGCGAGATCAGGATCAGGGAAAAATCAGGGGCATATCGTATCATCTATGCGACGGTCATCGGGGATGCCATCCATGTGTTGCACGCCTTTCAGAAGAAGACACGGGCGACCCCGAAATCAGATCTGGACTTGGCCAGGGACCGCTTGAAGCATACTATGCTCGTCGAGCAGGAAAGAAAGAAATCCGATGAAGTATGAACGGTTTGCGAGTGTCTGGGACGCTCTGGAAGATTCCCCTGCAGAGGCGGCGAACATGAAAGCACGCTCTAAAATCCTCATCGCCTTGAGAACGACGATAACCGGATGGAATGTCACACGGGATGAAGCGGCGGAAAGACTGTCCGTAACGACGCCGCGTGTCGATGAAATCATCGAAGGGCAGATCGACCGGCTCGAACTGGATGCTCTGCTTGCACTGGCGACGGCGGCGGGTCTGCGTATCGATCTCCATATCACGTCGGATGCCGCCTGACGCAATCTATTCCGGCCCGAACAGATCGAGCTGGTCGCCGACGCGCGGGGGGCGGCGGAAGAGGTCGGGGCGCTGGCCCATGCGGCCCCGCTCCAGCCCGAGGCGGGCGACGGCCTTCTCGAAGCGCATCGCGAGAAGCTGCGCATAGGGGCCGGTGCCGGTCATGCGCTTGCCCCATTCGGCGTCGTAATCCTTGCCGCCATGCATGGTGCGGATATGGCCGAGGATGCGGTGCGCGCGGTCAGGATAATGCTCCTCCAGCCATTCGCGGAAGAGCGTGGCGATCTCGCGGGGCAGGCGCAGGGCCACGTATCCGGCGGAGGTCGCCCCGGCATCGCGCGCGGTTTCCAGCAGCTTTTCCATTTCGTGATCGTTCAGCGCGGGGATCATCGGCGCGGTCATGGCCATGACCGGCACCCCCGCTTCGGCCAGCCGCTCCATCGCGCGGAAACGGGCATGGGGGGCAGAGCATCGCGGCTCCATCGCGCGGCTGAGGCGGTGATCGAGGGTGGTCACGCTCATCGCCACGCGCAGGATGCCGAGGGCCGCCGCCTCGCGCAGCAGGTCGAGATCGCGGGTGACGAGCGCGGATTTCGTGGTGATGGCGAAAGGGTGGCGGTAGTCGAGCAGCACCTGCACGATCTCGCGCGTCGTGCCGTACTCGCGCTCGATGGGCTGGTACGGGTCGGTATTGGCACCCAGCGCAAGGGTGGCGGGGGTATAGCCCGGCTTGTCGAGCGCCTTGCGCAGCAGGGCGGCAGCCCCCGGTTTCACGGTCAGTTTCGTCTCGAAATCCAGCCCCGGCGACAGGCCGAGATAGGCATGGGAAGGCCGCGCGAAGCAGTAGATGCAGCCATGCTCGCACCCCCGGTACGGGTTGATCGAGCGGTCGAAGGGCAGGTCGGGCGAGGTGTTGCGCGCGATGATCGATCTGGCGACCTCGCGCGTGATCTCGACGGGAAGGGGTGGCAGGTCGGCGGCGCTGTCCCAGCCGTCATCCACGATCTCGCGGGTCTGCGGCTCGAAACGCCCGACGGCGTTCGAGACGGCCCCGCGCCCGCGACGGCGCTGTTCGGCGATCCTGCAGGACATGGATCCTCCCCTTTCGGAAACAGGTATATTGACTGGAACAAAACATGTCAATAAACAGAACAGATATCGCGTTCACTGCACGAGAATCGCCAGCCGAGGAAATGCCCATGATCCGCCTCACCGCCCTTGCCCTCGTGCTGACGACCCTGGCCGCCTGTTCGGAGAGCGTATCGCCGAGGGCGGAGCGCGTGTTCTACCGGGGCGGCGGTTCGGCGTCGTGGGGTACGGTCTGCAAGCTGAACCGGCGCGGCTTTCTGGGGCTGGGCGAGCGCGGCTATATCTCGGTGGCCCATGTCACGGCGAACGGGACGCCGCTGGTCGGCCCGAAGGATGCGATCACGGTGTCCGATACCCTGTCGGACTGGTCGTTCCTCGGCATCGATCCGGCGAAGCTGGACGCCGAGGACTATCCGGCACCGACGCGGGACATGGCGGTGAAAATCCACGGCTTTCCGGCGCGCGACCGGGATGGCGAGGTGATCCCCGGCACGCTCTATACCGACGATCCCGTGCCGCCCTTCTGGTGGGTGGAACTGCGCGATTCCGACGAGGGGATCGCGGCGGAGGGGGTGATCGGGGGAATTTCGGGCTCCTGCGTCTTCGATGACGGGGGCAACCTGATCGCGGTGGTCCATGCGAACGGGTTCTCGCTCATCGAGGGGACGACCGGAACATGGGCCAAGGTGGTGCCCGTGCGCGATGCGATCCTTCAGGCACAGGGCAAGGCCGTCCCCGTCGCGACCGCTGCAATCGCCGCCGCGCCGCCCGTCTATCGGGATATCGCACCCGTGGACGGGGTCGCGCCCCCTACCTACGAGGCGGTCGGCACCCCCTTGCCGTCGCCCGTCCATCAGCCGCCCCTGTACGAGGAGGTCGCGCCGGTCTTCGTCGATCCGCCCGTGTATCGGGAGATCCTGCCGGCCACCGCCCGGACGATCCCTCCGCCGGAACCTGCGCCCGCCCCGCGCGCCTATCGCGTGGTCGAACCGGAGCCGGAATTGCCCGCCCCGGTCTATCACGATATCCTGCCGACCCCGCGCGGAGCCTATCGCCCGCGTGGAATCGAGTGCGCCATCTGCCTGTGAAACACCGGCAACCGTGTGCGCGGTCATATTCCGTTAATCGCGATGCGCCATACAGCATCCATGTTCGACATGGCGCTCATCAGCGAAAACGGCCCGTTCGAGAACCTGCAGGTCGCCGTGCTGGCCCTTGCCACGCTTCTGTTCCTGAAGAAATCGGTGGATCTCTTCCGCGCTTCGGACGAGGGCCTGTCCTCCTATGCCCTGACGTCTGCAATGCTGCCCCTGCTGGGCGCGGCGCGCGAACTCAGCTTTGGGCGGGTGCTGGGCATGGAACACGATCTCGTCGCCGCCCTGAAACTGTCGATCGGCATGATCGCGGTCAGCATGGTGGTCTATGCCCTGACCCTCTTCCTGCGCTCGACGGACAGGCATCTGGAGAGCATCCGGAAATTCGTGGTGAACCGCTCCAGCCTGAGCATCTATCTGGGGCTGCTCGTCATCGGGGCCGCCAGCGCGTTCGAAAAGGGATATCTCGGCCTGCCCAGGAGCGTCGCAGCCGAGGAAATGCTGGAACTGGTCGCCTTCTGCTTCATCCTGCGCGCAGCGATGATCCTGAAGACCGGCGAACGGGCGAGCGGGCCTGCCAGCCGCCCCGCTCCGGCCCTTGCGGGTATGGCGGAAGTCTACGATAGCCGCTGGCACGAACCCGCCCTGCGGACGGGCCGCCGGTAATGACGCTGGTCATCCATCATATCGGCCGTCGGGCATCTGACGGGTAGGGACTTCCTGTCACCGGTCCAATACAGCAATATGAACACTGCTCCGATTACGGTTGCCAGATTTATCAGTGGGTATAAAAACGTTTGTCGTAGCCGCAGTTTCGAAGCCGGGTGCACCCATTTACCACTGCCGAAAGACAGTCATGCACCTCAGTTGGAACGAAATTCGCGCCCGTGCCGCGCGCTTTTCCGCCGATAACATCGATCAGCACTACGAGAAAGGCGAGAGCCAGACCTTCTATAACGAGTTCTTCGAGGTCTTCGGGGTCAAACGCCGCCGGGTCGCGATCTTCGAGAGACAGGTTCGGAAGCTGAACGACAAGCAAGGGTTCATTGACCTGTTCTGGCCAGGCGTGTTGCTCGTAGAGCAGAAAAGCGCGGGCCGTGATCTCGCGAAAGCGCGAGCGCAGGCAGAGGAGTATTGTCTTGGTCTCAAGACCAAGGAGCATCCGCGCTTCATCCTCGTCAGCGACTTCAAATCATTCGAGCTTTTCGATCTGGATACGGGTGAAGACTGGGCGTTCCCCCTAGACGACTTGCACAAGCATGTCGAAAAATTCGGGTTCATCCTCGGCAAGCAAAAGCGGGAATTTCGCGATCAAGATCCGGTCAATATCGAGGCATCCGAAATCATGGGCCGCCTGCATGATGCACTGGAGGAGTCGGGCTATCGTGGACACGATCTCGAACAGTATCTTGTGCGTTTACTGTTTCTGCTGTTCGCCGACGACACCGGGATATTCGAGCCGCGCGGCATCTTTCAGTCGCTGATCGAGGACCGGACAGCGGAGGATGGCAGCGATCTTGGCGGCTGGATCGCATCGCTGTTCCAGACGCTTAATATGGACGGTTCCGACCGTTCGACCAATCTGGACGAAGACCTCGCCGCGTTCCCGTATGTCAACGGCGACCTGTTTCGCGACACCCTGCCGATGCCGTCCTTCACGGCGACGATGCGCGAGCGGTTGATCGAGGCCTGCGACTTCGGATGGGACGCGATTTCGCCCGCGATCTTCGGCTCGCTGTTCCAGTCGGTGATGAATGCGACCGAGCGGCGCAAGGCCGGGGCGCATTACACGACCGAGAAGAACATCCTGAAAGTGATCGGCCCGCTGTTCCTCGACGACCTGCGCGCGGAGTTCGAGGCGTTGAAGGCGCGCAAGACCCAGCGCCGCAAACTCTTGCAGGAGTTTCATTCGCGGCTTGGCACGCTTACCTTCTTCGATCCGGCCTGCGGCTGCGG
>ENA-ORXM01003464-ORXM01003464.1-marine-metagenome-genome-assembly--contig:-NODE-3464-length-15616-cov-3.163202_pt1 | contig 15616 bp, 9 predicted proteins | sample MGYA00237867_ERZ511480 | MGnify/ENA primary metagenome ERZ511480 (study PRJEB26309, sample SAMN06266103) | marine metagenome | isolation source: Algal blade | place: United Kingdom:Sidmouth, United...
ATGCTGGGAGTAGTTCGTTCTCTTGCCAGTCTTTAAGCCAATTTACCATAACTTGCACCCAATCATCCCTATCATTTAAACAAGGAATGTGTTTATAATCTTCCCCACCTGCTTCTTGAAATTGATGCTTACCTTCCATTGCAATCTCTTCTAGAGTTTCTAAACAGTCGGAAACAAAAGCTGGGGTTATAACTGCCAATTTTTTCTTTCCTTCTTTAGGGAAACGTTCAAACTCAAAATCGGTATATGGTTTTAACCAAGGGTCATTTGGCAATCTGGACTGAAAAGATAAACTTACTTTATCTTCTGGCAGTCTTAAATATGCTTTTACTTTTTCTGTAACGTCAAAACATTGATGACGGTAACAGCTATGGTGTGCTACGGAATTTGTAGAACAACAACTACCATCAATTTTACAATGAAATTTAGTAGGGTCACTCTTTTTTATATGTCTTTCTGGGATTCCATGGTAGGAGAACAAAATATGGTCATAATCAAAATCTTTAAGTCCGTCTGCTATACTTTCCGAAAGCACTTTTATATATTCTTTATTTTTATAAAATGCAGGTAACGTAGTTAACTTCATTTCTGGAAAAAAAGCATCTTTATCTTCCATTGTCTTTACTACAACCGTTTCAAAGGAAGACATTGCGTATTGCGGATATAAAGGAACAAGTAAAACATCATCTACACCCTTGTCCTTTAAATCTTGCAATGCATTTTTAATTGTCATGCTTCCGTAGCGCATTCCTAATGCTACAGGTATATCTACAAATTGTTTAACTTTCTCTGTAAATCTTTCAGAAATAACCACTAAAGGAGAACCTTCTTCCCACCATATTTTACTGTAAGCTTCGGCAGATTTTTTAGGTCTTGTCTGTAAAATAATACCACGAACAATAATATTACGTAGCCATTTAGAAACATCTATTACCCTTTCATCCATTAAAAACTCATCTAAATATGGCTTTACATCCTTAGCTGTTGGACTATCTGGCGAACCTAGATTTACTAATAAAACTCCCTTCATAAATAACTATTTGCTGTCATTCCCGCGAACACGGAAAATAATTCTTTCTCATTATGCAAAAATAATACTTGAAGTGCAGTATACATTGTAAAGAAAGGATAACTTTTATATATACCTATTGCTATTGCCTATCATAAAACAGAAGTCTCCTTTTTTCTCCAAAAAAATCACTAAAACAGAAAATACCCCCAAGAATTAATCGTTATAACATCACTAAGTAAGAAATTTTCACAGTTTATAGGGATAGTGTAAGATATACGGTTTCCTAAATTTGTGAATAAGTAACCTAAGAGCCAAACCAATTAAACATAATTCATGCGTACTATTCTTTCCATATTTCTGCTCTTATCCGCTATTACTATTTCGGCTCAAGAAAAGAATAGTCTTTTATGGGAAATCACAGGGAACGGCTTAGAACAATCTTCTTACTTATACGGAACTATGCATGTTAGCAAACGCATCGCCTTTCGACTAGATGATGTTTTTTATCAGGCGTTAGATGAAAGTGAAATTATTGCCTTAGAATCTGACCCAGATACTTGGCTTGATAGTGATATGATGAGCGGATCAATGGGCTACGGCCAAGGAAATGGATTTATCTCGAAAGGATTTTATACTTACCCTTTCGCCATAAAAAACCCTAAAAAAGAAGAAATTGGTGCCTATCTAGCCTTTGAAGATCGAAGAGTAAATAGCATTTTGTATCGCACAAACGAATATTCTCAAAATTTTGAAGAAGAAACCTATCTTGATATGTTTATCTATCAGGCGGGCAAGAAATTTGGTAAAAAAGTAGTTGCACTCGAAGATTTAGAGGAGTCTTCAACCCTCGTTGGTCGTGCAAGTTTAAATGCCGTTAAGAAAAAACCAGACGAATGGTTGCAAAAAAAGATGCAACAATCTGACCCTATGACTTTGCTGCAAGACGCCTATCGCGATCGTAACATTAATATGTTAGATTCGATTGACAAAGCCATGTATACTGAACATTATCGTAAAAACATGCTTACCATTCGCAATCGCAATATGGCTACTAAATTAGATTCAGTCATGCGAACGGCAAAAGTATTTACTGGAATAGGGGCTGCTCATCTTCCGGGAGAAAAAGGAGTTATTGTGATGCTACGTGAAATGGGGTATACGGTAAAACCGCTCACTTCAAAAGCCACATCCAAAGGAAAAGTTTTGAAAGAGAAAATTGAATCTCAACTTCGTGAAAACACTTTTGAGCACGTGAGCCCAGATGATCAATTCTTCTCCATTGATTTACCCAACAAACTTTATCCCATTTCCGAGTTTGTAAACACTACATATATCTCACCTGATTTAGCTAATGGAAGTTATGTGATGCTTAACCGCATTAACACTTTTTCCTATTTGAAACAAGATGATACATACACTTTAGCTGATTTAGATAAGTTGCTTTTTGAAAATATTCCAGGGAAAATCATTGAGAAAAATCGAATTACTCGCAATGGTTTTAACGGTTTAGATATCAAAAACCAGTTGAAGAATGGTGACCACCAACGGTATCATATCTATGTTACACCCTTAGAAATATTGATGTTTAAAATGGGGGGTAAAGGCGATTATGTGACTCAAAATTCTGATACCATATTCAATAGTATTTCGTTTAAAAAACTGAATAAAAAAGTTAGTACAATTACTTCTGGTTTTAAAGACTTTGAAGTAAAAATGCCATCACTTTATAACTTTACCAATCGGTATCGTAAAGGAGATAGATTCGTACAAGCTTTTGATTCTATTTCGAATTCCTACTATTTCTTAAAAAAATCCACCCTTAATGATTTTGAATTTATAGAAGAAGATATTTTTGAGCTAAAACAAATTCAAAAACGATTTTACCAAGATTTAAAATTGACAACTGTTTCTTATGATGCTATTGAGGATAATGCCTTGACCTCAAATGCAGTTCTAGATTCTGTTTCAAATAGGCAGTTGTATTTGAAAACAACTTTCAAACGTGGTGATTATTATTTGATGGGGATAGTTACTCAAAATGAAAAAGAAGCAAAACAGTATTTTGATTCATTTAAATTAAAAAAAACCGATTATACAGAGACTTTTAAAACTGTACGAGATACCGCGATGCTTTTCAGCACAGTTAGTTCTGTCAAACCAGTAAAATTTGTTGAGAATAGTCAAAATTATTATACCGGTGAGAATAAACCAAAAGACTACAGCGCATTCAATAAAAAGACAGTTTATCAAAATAAAAATAACGAAGCGATTAGTGTTACCTTGAACAAATCGCATGATTTTTTAATGTTTGCCCATATTGATTCGGTCTGGTCTTTACGCAAAAAACTCTACGCTAAAAATCGTTTTGTCATCTTTGAAGACAAAGATAGTATCCGTTCAAACGAAGAATATGAGCTCAATCTTACCTTAACAGATACCGCAAGTACCAGAGGCATTTTAATTAAGAATATAGTAAAGGGAGGATTATTATATGAAATAAAAGCCAAAGTAGATACTGTACATAAACCAAGCCGATTTGTTTCAGAATTCTTTAAAAACTTTACGCCATTTGATACTGTTGTAGGAAGTTCTATTTTAATCGATAAGACTAGTATGTTTTTTGAAGCTTTGCGAAACAATGATAGCATTGTAATTAATGGCTACCCCTTCATAAAATTTCAAAAGAAACATATTGATTCGCTGAAATATTTTATCGCAGATTTTGATTACCCCGAAGACAAGATGGATATTCAATCGCATTTGATTCAAGAATTAGCCGATTTAGATGACCCCGAAGTAAATACTTTTTTCAAAGAATTTTATGCTAAATCTTACAACAATTCAAATGCGCAAACTAAGATTTTAACAGCTGTTACTAAAAAAGGAGATGAGGCATCTACCAAAATGCTATTGGAACTAATGTCAAAAGACTTGCCGTTGGTTTCAAACAAATTTCAGATTCAACGCATATTTAAACCGTATATGGATAGTCTTTCAATGGCCAAAAAACTTTATCCTGAAATTTTAGATTATAGCGCTATTGAAGAATATAAATCGCCCATATTTACAATGTTAGCCAACTTAACTTCCAAAGGACATATAAAACCTAAGAGTTATAAAAAATATAGAAAGCAAATTTTGAATGATGCCAAAATACAATTGAAAAGGCAACTCGGAAAATTTAGCCAACAACGTGAACAGAATAATTTTTACCGCCAAGCAGCCAATTCAGACACCAAGGTTTTAGAAAATTATGCGGTGTTATTGTATCCATTTCTTAAAGAAAAGGACGTAAAACAATTTTTCAATAGGCTACTACTTGTAAAAGATCCTAATATTCAAACGACCTACGCTACGCTACTTTCAAAAAATGAAATGACCCTACCGTATGGCATGTTAGATTCTTTAGCGGCAGACATTAATAGCCGAACTTTATTGTTCAATAAGTTAAAAGGTATCAATAAACTACATCTTTTTCCTGCTACATATCGCAACGAGAAATCGTTAGCAGAAGCACAAATTTTCGAGTTCAAGAATTTTGATAGTAAAAGAGATTCTATCGTGTTTGTTGATCAACAACCTTTAAAATATAAAGAAAAATCATATACCGGGTACTATTTCAAAACTAAAAGCCACACGGAATACGACAAGAATTATAAAATGCATTTAGTCGTTTTTGAAAAAAACAAACCGCTTACAACCAAACCTTTCTACAAAAGTAAAGAGCTGCGTATTGAAGATACAGAAACTGATAAAGAAGTTTTATCTTATGTTACTGAAGGTTTTCTTCTAAAGAACCGTCAGCGAGCTATCGTTTATAGACCAAATGCTTATGGTGGATATGGGTACCATGGATATTAAAAAAACGTAAGACCGCTGCGCTGTTAGAATCAAAAGGTTAGACTGAAAACACTATAAGCTGTCAGAAAGAACTTCTGTAGCCTTTAATATGAGAGAATCTTTGTGCTTTTTTCTATCAATAGAATCCAAAGCCATAGGAATAGATTCCATTTGAATTATTTCTTCAATATCTAAGTCTATCTTATTTGGATAGAGTTGTTCATCGGTCAAATTTTCAGAAGCTTTCCAAGTTTCTCCCAATTGATCTAAAATTGTGGTTGTCCATTTTGATGGGTGTTTCGCATCAATCCAAATCACATCACGATATTCGGCATCTACTAAAGCCAAATCAGGCGTTGCAGCACCATCAAATTGTTTACTATCATCGCGAACTGCTGCCACGGTACCAATGACAAACATTCGTTTTTTTCCGGCAATATGTTTGATAAATGGTCGAAATTCAACGGGCTTGTTCACAGACCAATCATATTCTTTTCGAGATTCTATAACTTTCAATGGCATTGCAGACACACCAGCATAACCTTCTTTTTTAGAAGCATGATCATAGTAATACAATTTCTGCGTGCCATCTGCAGGAATCATTACGCTAAAAGCCAAACTGGTACGTTCATCACCAATAGGTTCCAAACCGAACCAATGATAAAGTCCGTCTACAGCATCTGTTTTCATGCCTTCAAAATTGAAATCAGTTACATAAGGTTGCTGATTTTGATCTTGAGGGAGCTCAGGAATTTTAACAGCAGTCTTCATATTCCAAGGCAGCGGATCGGTAAATCCACCCAAAAATTGAAGTGATTGGGCTTGTACTTGAGAAATACGTTCTGCTACCGTATTTTGTCCTTTCAAATAGGGATAGTTCTCAATTTCTTCTGGAGAAATATAAGTGCCTTTACCTATTGTAATTCGTTCGATATAATCGTTCATATCGTGTTCTCCTGACTCCACAACCATAACTCCTCCGTAGGACGGATACGGAAAAAAGAAACCTTTCCATTTAATCAAATTAACCACTTGCACCCATTGATTCTCATCATTTTTCATGTAAAAAACGTCACTAGGTTGCATGGTAAACAACTGAAAAATATTGAAGCGCTGCACTACGGCATTATACGTATTACGACTAAATGCTAGCGATTCTCCTATCGAAAACGTAACTGGTACTCGATTCTCATTAGAAAATCTGGGAAAAGGAGACGTACTCTCCACCATAAAAATTTCTTCGGTATTATCATTCATTCGCTGCCAAGTATATTCTTTGGCTGGTTGCACGGCCATAGTCCATTGATTCGTGCTATCTACACGCACCAATTGCGGCAAAGAAACTTCTTGTGTTTCTCCTACTGACTCGTAAGCCATTGTGACGATATTATTAAAAGGTTGTATGCGCTCATTTTGCGTCAATGGTAGTTCATTCAATTCTTCTAAATTCAAATTCTTATAGACATTATACGTTTGCATGTAGTTGTAGAGATTCAACTTCCATCCAAAGAACCATAGTGTAGCGAAAAAGGCAAAGATTCCTACTAATATGAAAATTCGTTTGCCTGCGCTTGCCGCGCTTCTGAATTTTGCAAGTGTAAGCCATAAAAAACCTACAACGAGCAGAATTATGAAAACATATTTTCTGAGAAATAATAATGCTGGTTGGTAGTCGTCTCTAAGAAAAAATAATGCTGACAGCAAAATTATTCCTAGTATCACCACAATGCGTTTTTGTCTTTTCCCTTTTTGCCAGTATGATTTTATCATAATTTTTTAAATGCGCGGTACGAAATTTCAATTTGAACCTAATTAACAGTATTCAAAAAACTTTGTACATTGTTCCTTTTACTTTGTATTTTACTTTATCATTCCTTTATCCTTGAACCGATCTCTTGCCGATTTTTTAACTTCTGGTTCCGGTTCAATTTGCGCCTCAACCCTTGGGTCTTCAACTACTTCTTCATCACCATCAACCAAATCCTCCACAAGATCTTTTCCTTTATCAAAGACCTTCTCTATATTTTCTTTACTAGTACTATCCTTTGCGAATATGACCGCTGAAGCAATGTACGTGCCTATCAAAGTACCTACAATCGCTGAAGCGAAGTATTGAATAAAAAATACATTAATAGGCGTTACAAAAGTGACAATACCAGCACCTAAAGCAAATAATAGCGTAACCCATACCAAACGAAGCAAGAAAGGTTGTTGATGAATAAACCCTTTTCTGTTATCCGCTTTCATTTGTAAGTCTTTTGCATGCGTAATTTTATTTGCTACGCGATACATTTTATTACTTTTCGATTCACGCCAATACCAAACTATTCCGAAAAGAACAGCACATATAAATACTATGATTTCTAGTGTCATACTCCTTGTTTTTTATTATTCTCTAATATTTCTGCAATTACCCAATCTTTATATCCTGGTTTCCAATCAGCATATAAGGTATAAAACTGTTCCTTATCATACCAATATAAATGCACCGGGTCTTTCGGAATAATTTTAGAAAGTAACTTCCAAACCAGTTCTTCTTCCTCCTCTTTAAGTGAGGAATGCGGTTCATGTAAAATCTTCACAAAATCTTTATCTACGTATTCTTCAATTTTGAGATTCTTATCAACTATTAATCGTTGGTAATACAATTCGACACCTGATATCTTCTTCTGTATCTCAATAGGTAATTGATTCAAATATTTTTTAAACAAAAAGTGACTGTCTAAAATTTCGTCAATAGGGTGTTCCAATTTTTTGGAATTCTCAATAAAGACATGCTTCTTAATGCGATCGTATCGTTGTGTACGCATGGCACTTTTAAAGTCTTTTTTCAAGAGTAAATTCTTAATTAATGCATCTATGAGTTCATCGTGGTCTTTATGGAACAACAAAATATCATGTGCTGTATCATTTATAGCACTTTTAAATACTTTTTCATCTTCAAAAACCAAAATCTTCTGCAAGAACTCTTTCATTACGAAAACACCCCCAAAAGCCCTTGTATAAAAAGATCCTACTTTTAATTTAATGGGTTCTAATTTCAATTTTCGCCCTCTTAAATCACCAAATTGTTTTGCTGAATTCAGAATTTGTTGATGTACATCACGATCAATAAAATTATTTTTACGTTTGAACAGATTTATAAAAGCTTGCTGCTCCATTTGCTTCTGATCTAAATCATTCAACAACGAAAATGTGACTTCTATTTCATTATATCGTAAGAGATCAAACGGCTCAAAGAAGGCATCTATTTTCTGATCGAGATTAAGTACAAGGGCCGAATCTTTAGTAATATCTCGAATCTCACGACCATATGCAGCAAATACAGCATTCATCACATCGCGATCAAAACTATGTGAAGGCATATGAACGGCCTTCCCTTCTTGTTGCGGAGAAATTAGTATGGCATTGACATTGGCCTCACCAGTATTGAGATAATAATTATCTTTCTTTTCTACGGCCAACTCAGGGCTCCACCCCATTCCATCAATAGAAAATGTTTTGAGCTTGGTTGGCGTTACTCCTAACATGGCAAGGCATTCGTTGTAACGCTTCGCTAACGAACCAGAGAGCATCACCATTCCTCCTCCAAATAAATCAGCCGCTCTTAGTTTCTCCATTACTTCCCTTTCTCAAAAATTTTACTTGCTGCCAATTGTACATTTAAATCGTGTACACGCCCATCTACTTTACGTTTGAAATCAGTATCAGCGATGGTTGCTACATTATCTAAGTAACGAACAGTTTCTTGTCTTCGAATATCAGAAAAATCAAGGCCTTTCATATTCCCTTTCATTAGTTCTTTCAACATTTCAAACTTGGTGTCATAATCTTTCCTGAAATACAATTCAGGATTCTCAAACCAGTCTTCTGGTAGATCAAAATCAGTCAATCGTAAGGAAATGGCACTTTGAATATTTCGAATATCTCTCGAAGAGAAAAACGGAAAAGACTTTTGAATGTTCTTATACAGTTCCGCGAAAAACATATGTTCATTAGTCTTATGTTTTGCTTCGGTCTGCTCGTAAATTTCTAAGACTTTAGCCTCTGTCGGTTTTTCAGATTGATTCAAGATTTCACTCAAGTTCTTTGCTAAACCTTGCTCACTTAAAAATTCGTATTTCTCCGGATTTTTCATATTGACAAAATCTGGCATTGTTTTGTCAAACTTCTTCCACCAAATATAATCTTGGTCAATAAAATCTGGAATTGTTCGAGCTCCATCAATCTTGAAACGCCCTTGTACTCTTGAAATTACTGCCTTATCTAACATTTCTGGAAGGTTGGTGAACATACCAATGGAACTGTTGCCATAATTAATGGCGTAGGCACCTTCGGTATACCTTAAGAAAACTCCGATAACTTCTTTTACTCCAGCAGAAACACCTTGAGCAGTTCTTTCTTGCAAATTATTCTCCGCATCATCAATTGGTGCGAAAATTAGCTTTGTTGGGTCTTGCAAGGGCTTCATCCATTGCACCATCTTCTCTGCAGAGCCCCCTTGAAAAGTAGAAATCAACGTATCTGGCATTGGATGGAACAAAAACGGAATATCAAGCGCATCACAATGTTCTTTGAGTTTTGTAGCAATGGCAGCAATCAGCATACTTTTACCCGTTCCTGGGATACCATAGCCCATAAAAACAGGCATAAAACCACCTAATTCTTGAAACGGATTCTTTTTGGCGGTAAAATCGTAACTCATCATTCGCTCTGTCAACCGACGCGCAAAATGTTTCGCATCACGGTTACCTACAATTTCTTCAAAACGAATTTTATTGAATTCTACGCTTTTGGCAGTTCCTTCAAAAACATTATCCCACCCAGAAATAGCAAACTCACTTTTCTCTAATTTATAGGTGCGATCGGTAACGGTATCGGTATATTCGAAAGTGCTTAAACGTTGTTGTATTTCAGAAATTAATGCTTCAAAAAACACTACTGAAAAGTTCGTAACTTCTTCATCTGAGGTAATTATCTCAGGGTGGCTCAAGTACTTATCATAATAGAAAAGCATACATGAAATACCTTTAAGTGGTGATATCACAGAGAGTTCGGGGATACCAGCAAACTTGTTTTTCATCACACTCAAATCATCTGAAGCAACCGGTTTTAAATCAAATAAAACACGACAAGCAATACCGTGCAGCATAAATGCGGTTGCTGTTTGCTGTTTCGAATCATATTCTCGTCGCTGGCTAACATCTAAAGAAGATTTACGTTCATTTAATGTCGATAAGCCCGAAGCGTCTGAATAATTATCCTTGAGCCAAATACCCATTGTTAAACCTTCTTGTAAAGCAAACAAGGCACGGTTCAAATGCAATGGAATAGCCACAGAGTCTGGTAGCAATCGCTTTTTCAAAGATAGTATGGTTTTAGACACCGAAGTCACTTCATTTGCTGCAGTACCATTCGCTTTTGATAAATACAATAATATAGATTCATCCTTTTTGCTTTTATCGCGACTTTTTGCTTTTCCACCTTGTTCCCATTGAACTCCCTTTAAATAGGATGTCGCCTCATCGCGAAGCGCACTCAACTCACTTAGTTTTATAGGAAATGTACTATTATGTTCCATTATTCTAGTTTTAAACTTGGAATCTCAATCGGATTCCCTGTTAGTGCATTTATAGTTTCAGGAATGTTATCATACAATGCTTGCATTACCCGGTGAGGGCAAAACAAATAGTTTTTAGTTTTTGACTTTTCCCAAACTTGCAATACTTGCTTATTAAAAAAATTACCTTCTTTAAATTCAGATGTAGAAACTGCTTCGTCAATTTTTACTGAAATAGCGTAGGCCGAAAGATCAAAAGTTTTTTCGACAATTGCTTTTAAAATGACATGAGTGACCTCCAATTCATCCTTTGCAAAAACACTATGCAATGGCCCTAAGTCCATTTTTTTTATTCGTTTCGGAAAAGCATAGGTCAATTTTTTATCAATAGCATAGGCCATCATATCAACATCCATATCTCTATCTGCAGTACTTTCAAGTACAGCATATATTTCCGCTTTTACATCTTCGATTTTTTCTTTATGTAAATCGAAATACATAAAACAAATAAAAGGTCGGTTGTAAGTAACATCATAAAATGACCAACTTACCATATACTCAGCATCTAAACCCATTACAGGAAGAATTTTTCCTTGCACAAAACGCCTATAAATAAATTGTGGCTCTACCGAGGAATAATAGACTATAGAAGCTGCCTGCTGTAACTTTCTATCAGAAATAGGCCGTTTCTCTTTCAGTAAGGTTTCTAAAAACTCAGCTTTTACTTTAGTGACTTCAGGAAGCTTTCTGACATGTTCTTGTTTTAATTCTAAATCGTTAAAGAGATATCGAAATTCTAGATAATTCGGGAATCCTGATTCTGTTAAATCAATGCGCATCTTTTCATCGTCATCAAAGAGATATTTAATTCGAAAAGCCTCTAAAGAATAGGTCAATAGTTCGCAGTATTGTTGTACAAAAGTTGCCTCTGCGTCTGTGCAGATATTTTCTTTCATGATACTACTCACCAATTCGGTAAAAGCGTGATTCACAATTTTAAAATATACCTTATACTGTTCTTTGGTTTCAAGAACAGCACTATCTAAAGGCGTAACGATTTGATTTATCGACATGTAATATTAAAAGGGTTTGGAATTTTTAATACAATTTCACATTAATTCGGCACCGTATAGGTGAGACCTCCTCTTATGGGTAGACAAGAAAGGATAAATCCAAACACCCGAGTAAGAATTCCCTCTTTCCGAAGCTGTGACCTAGAGACTTTTAACTCAACAAGTCGTCTTCAGCAGCTGGCGCTGGCGGAGCCGGTGCATCATCATCGCCGTCATTTGAAGGTGCATTGCCATCAGTAGCGTAATACTCCTCAAAAATCTCTTTCATATCGATACCATATCGATTGGCGAAGTCTTTCTGAATATCAGCATCTTTCACCCTGATTTCTTGAAGTGCTTCAGCGTAGCTAGAATATACCCCTTGCATTACTTTCTCGTGAACAGGAATATTATCCATCATTTCTTGACGTGCTTTAGCACTAGCCGTATGCATTGATGCTAAAGTTTGACCGATATGCTCATCAGTTTTTACACCCAAGTGTTCTAAGATTGCGGCAAACTCTTGATCTGTTCTTGCTTTTAAAGCAATTACATATCCATCATAATATTTCAACCGCTCATCGGTGTCACTTTTTAATTTAGCACGGTGTGTTTGCAAATTACTACGTAGTGAAGTCAATACTTTGATCGTTAAGTTGTGTTTGTGTACGAAACTATCTTTACTTGCTGCGAGGGTCGTATATGCATTTTTCAAACCTTCTAATTCTTCAACTTTCTGTTCAATAGTCGTTACTTTGCCTATCGCTTCAGAATAGGCAGAAGATTGCTTGTCTGATATTTCTTCTAACGCCTGACGCGCTTGTTTTAGAAGTGCATATTGCTCTTCCAATTTATCTTCAGTTTCTTTCTTCTTTTCTAAAGATTTCGTGTGATTCTTGCTCGCCTCAACGATAGCAACTTTCAATTTTTCCTCTACTTCTTTGATTTCAGTTTCACGTGTTTTCAAACGACCAACTGCGGCCTGACTTTTATACGAAAGCTCATTTAATAATGTCTGAATGTCAGCCGTTTCAATGCGCTCTTGAAACATTGCTTTTGCTTTCATATCGGCACCATCTCTTGTTTTTTGTGCAGTCTCAAGCTCTGCTTGCCGTGCTTTAATTTTTGATTTTCTTCCCCAAAGATTATTCCACCAGTTGTCTTTTACCTTTTCAGCATCTTCCAAAGCAATTTTTGCACGCTCTAGTCCTTTTTGAGCATCATCAATAACTTTTTGTTCATTTGCATTAAGGGTTGAAAATTTTTCGAAAATGATGCCAACCTCATCTTGATAATCGGTGAGATCTTTGATGGCATCTAAAAGTGACTTTCTATCCGTTTCGGCCATACCCACAACATCGTCAAGGGTTGCATTCAATATCTTCTGACGCACCTCAGGATCATCTTCTTGTGCAAGCTTCGACTTCATCTGGTCTACAGCCTTGCCCCAATTGACATCTACTTTTTCTTGTTTGGAAGTGGAATCAGTTTCTAATAAATCAAAATCGTCGGCCATTGTATGGAGTGTTTTTAGGTTTATATGAGATTCCCGCCTTCACGGGAATAAATAGTTTTCTAATTTCGGTAAAAAAACCGAGGTGTAAAAGTACTATCGTAGAAGTACTCAATTAATATGTATGTGAAAATGAAGAGTTGTTACGAATGAATTTGAAATTAGCTCTTCAAAAGTGGAAAATCGCCAATGCTGTGCAAACTAAAATTGGCGCAATATTTGTGTATTTTTGGATAGTATACTAAAATCCTATGAAGCCTATATCCATTTTTGCGATACTATTTTTGACTACCCAAATTTCTTTAGCGCAAAAAATTACTTGCTCTGCTGCTGACAAACAAGCATTCGAAAATAAAACTATAGCAATTGATGGTTTGTTAGAAGATGATTTTGGTAAAACCATGGTAGCCGTTGGTAAAACTTTTATAGGGATACCATATGTCGCTAAAACACTAGAAATTGGTAAAACTGAGTCTCTGGTGATTAATTTACACGGATTAGATTGTACGACTTATGTTGAAAATGTATTGGCATTTAGTATACTTTTAAAAGATGGAAAATCGGACTTTGATTCGTTTACAAACACTCTTGAAACCATTCGGTATAAAAATGGAAACCTTGATGGATACGGCTCTCGATTGCACTACTTTACAGAATGGATCCGGAATAATCAGCAAAAAGGATTGTTGAAAGATATCACATCAGAAGTAGGCGGGGTTGCCATTAAAAAGGACATCAATTTTATGGGGACTCATCGCGATTTATACCCATTTTTAAATGATGATTCTAATTTTGAAAAGATTCTTGCCACCGAGGTAGCACTAGCTAAAGAAACCTTTTGTTACTTGCCCCAAGATCAAATCGAGGCCAACGAACATTTAATTCAAACAGGAGACATTATTGCCCTAACAACTTCGATAAAGGGACTTGATGTAACACATACGGGCATAGCAACCCGCGAAAGTGATGGGCGTATTCACCTATTGCACGCATCAACAGGGTCAATGCAGGTTGAGGTTTCTGACCTTCCGTTAGCTGACTACATAAAAAAGATTAAGAATAATACGGGAATTATGGTTGCGAGACCTACTTCTTAGTTAAAGTCTTTATCTTTTTAAACAATAGAAAAGACCTCCTAATAAATGCTTTTGAAAATCGAGTTCATCATACGCTGCTTCTGAATGTCCGCCTCCTGTGTAAAAGGAACGTCCTCCGTCAAATTGATGATACCATGCGATAGGATGGTTTGTACCATTAGACCCTCCTTCATAACTCGATTCATCCAACATTAAGAGCACATCAATATCTATATTAATGTCTTTGTAGTTGTACCACTCATCAGTCCGAGACCATGTGTTTTCTAAATGTTGTGTAGCCTGATGATCGGCATCTAAAATAGTAATATTTGCTTGCTGAATTGCTGGGTGGCCATTGAAATAAGCGCCAACCAATTGACCGTACCAAGGCCAATCATATTCAGTATCAGTTGCTGCATGAACACCCATGTAACTACCTCCAGCGCGAATATATTCTTCAAATTCTGCCTGTTGCGATTCATTAAGAATATCTCCAGTTGTATTTAAAAAAACTACCGCATTGTATTGATTCAAATTTTCGGAATTAAAATCTGTAGAATTTTCGGTTTGGTCTACCTCAAAATCATTCTGAACGCCAAAAGCAAGAAAAGTAGAAACTCCTTTTTCTATAGATTCATGTCTAAATCCAGCCGTTTTAGTAAAAATTAAAATGCGATCTTTCTCTAGGTTCATCTCTTCTTCACCCATTGTCCTAGCTGATACGACTGAACTAAAATCTGATATGTTGTCTACACTATTTATCGCTCTGACGCTAAAAGTATATTCTGAATTTGAATCTAAGCCCGTTGCCTTATAAGTAGTAGATGAATCTAAAGCCACTTGCACATTGTCTTGATAAACTAGGTAATCTTTAACGGCCACATTTGCTTCTAAAGGCATCCAGTTTACAACAAGAGAAGTATCTGTTATTTCTGTAATTACAAGATTTTGAGGAATGTTTGGCTTTGCTAAAATATTCACAAACAAGTCTTCTTTTTCATCACAACTGACCAAAGATAGAATGCCAAAACATAGCAATACAATGAAGAAACGGGTTATACTTTTTGGGGAAACCATATAACGTTTATTTAAACTAAAAAATAAAATTTATATCCCAAGTAACCTCTATTTCAGGAACTTATAAAATATACTCGATGAGTTAAAGCAAACTTTAGCTCAGTAACATTACTCCATAAAAGTTTGAATTAGTAACCGCGTTTTTAGAAAAGACGGTGATAATAAAGAAATCATGGTTTCAGAACGAAGTCAAAAAGTAATTTTAACTTAATCTTGACCGAGGCAATATAAAATACCTCCAAGTATATGCTGTTGAAAATCAGGTTCGTCGTATGATTCTGACGTATGACCCCCGCCAGCATAAAAAGAACGGCCACCATCAAATTCATGATACCAAGCAATCGGGTGATTTTCGCCGTTGGTTCCACCTTGATAAGATGATTCATCAAGGTTTAGTAACACATTTATATTTGAATTAATAGCTCTAAAATTATACCATTCATCAGTTCTTACCCAACGCGGGGTTAAATGGTCAGTTGCAGCATG
>ENA-ORXM01003465-ORXM01003465.1-marine-metagenome-genome-assembly--contig:-NODE-3465-length-15611-cov-5.752993_pt1 | contig 15611 bp, 19 predicted proteins | sample MGYA00237867_ERZ511480 | MGnify/ENA primary metagenome ERZ511480 (study PRJEB26309, sample SAMN06266103) | marine metagenome | isolation source: Algal blade | place: United Kingdom:Sidmouth, United...
AACCGCAACGCCCTATGACCCCCACCGGCACGAGAACCTCCCGATTGCTGCTTGACAACAAGACAGGAACACCCCCCTTCTCGGTGCAACGTTGTTTGATATCTGGCAGGTAGGCCAGGAGTTGGCCCCACTCGCGAATGGGGTCATCGATTCCTTTGCGCCACGTGACGATGCTGAGCTTGTTGAGTCGAGAGAGTACGAACATTTCGGCAAGCTGATCGAGTTGCGACCTGTCCCTCACGACAAGCGCATCGAAACCCTCCTCCGCAGCAACGCAGTACACGTACCAATCTGGGGTGCTCATCGAGGCCAGATCGGGAGCGAAGTCGCTGAAGTACTCAACCGAAATGCTTCGATCAAGGGCTGTAATGGCAAAGTCGCCGGGCTTTGGAAAGCCCTGGTCGAGAAGAAGTCGAACAGGTTCAGGCTGCGGTGGGGAGTTCGATGCCACGCAATCGCCCTTCGAGCTGAACAACATCCTCGACGCTTGCCTCTGTGATCCCCGGATACAGATCGACGATCGCGGCGACGGGCAATTGTCTCTCGGTGTGAAGCGCGTAGATCGCCGCAGTCGGGATCCGTGAATGCTCGACGCAGGGATCGCCTGCAAGAACAAACGGTGAGATCATCGAATGGTCTGATGGAGTAACCAGGTTCGGGGCCCACACCGGACCGTTCGCTGAATTGCGCAACTCATCGACTGGCTCATGGAGATCGAACTTGGCGAGCAGGTCGTAGAAATCGCTCGAAGGGAGCAGGTTCCCTCGATCGTCATCCACGTTGTCATCGTCGGGACCCGAGAGGATTACTTCGGATTGGCTTGCGTGGATCTTGCGAATGTCTTTGCCGGCCGAGAGCTGAGAGCGAACGGAGCTGACCTTTTCCGCGGCAAGCGGTCGAGGCATCCCTCCTTGGCGGAGCCACGCGAGAAGTCTCAAGAGGACGAGATCTCGGTAGGACCAAAGTGCTGGATTGGCACCTGGATAGTCAGGTTCCAAGATCGAGTTCCGGCGCCAGTTGTACACCGTGCTCGACGGCACGCCCGAGAGCTGCGATGCACGATGGACCGAGTAACGCCCGCGGGGGTGCCGGAGAGCGTATGCAACCACCTTGCGGTCTGCTTCGGTCAGTTCCGGCACTTGGTCAGTATGTCGGACATCCCCTCTGAAGTCGTGACATAGCGATCAGGTCTCACTGGGTGGTGTTCGCCGACCCGAGCTGCGGCCGACGTAAACGGCGATGCTCTTGAGCGTTATGTGCTCCTCCTGGCACTTCAGTCGGTTGCGCCCATAGGTGCCGTATGCGGGCGGGTGCCCGTGCCTGTTGGGCTGCGCGTTATGAGCGGCTCGGAGACCTTCCAGGTCAACACTTCGCATTACGTGTAGGGGATCCTGAGGGCCCTTAGCCTCCTGGCCGCTGGCCTGTCCTTGGAGGTTTTGTGGGGCGATGGAAGCCGTTTGTCTCGCGGTCCGAGGGCGCTGGCGCTGGGCCCCGTGGTGACCGTCGGGCAACCACTCATGTCCCCTTGCGAGGTATCGGCTGCGCCCTCGACCGCCCGATCCCATTGAGCCCACGGTGATGCAGTTGCGGAGGTCTCCGCATCCATGCCATCTGGGGCTCAAGGACGAGCTGCGACCACCCCCTTGGTCGCTGCATGGTGTAGCATCTAGTTGAGGCGACATGAGGGAGTGCGGAATGCGACGTCAACCGGTGAGCTTTCTGTTCGGGGTGGTGACGATCTGCGTGCTCGCAGCATCAGTTTCCCCCGCTGAGGCCTACCCTGACCCGGTTCCCCCAGGCGGGTGCGCCGGAGACAGCATTCGCTACGAATACGACTCATCCGTGCCTTCTTCTGTGAGGAATGTTACGCGAGTCGGGTTTGAGAAATGGAATGCTCTGGTGGATCGAAGCGGCAACGTCCTGGCTTCTATCTCGGAAACAACAGGAGCAGAGACTTTCACGGTCAGTGTCAGTGCGAGCCAAACTTCGCCTGGTATAACCAACTGCACCGCCCGCACAATCACGTTTTCACAGACAGCTGTCAATACGGGTGGACAGTGGTATTTCCGAAACCTCGCTGCCCATGAGATGGGGCACGCTCTGGGTCTTGACCACTCGGGATCCGACGACTCTCAAAACGGTGTTCGCCCGAACATGAACACCTGCTTTTCGATCGGATCTCTGAATCCGAGTTTGAATGCATCTGACGACCAGGGTCAGCTCGAACGAGTTCACGACAGCCAGAAGGCTGTCACCGCAAACTCAAGCTTCGAGAACGGACGACGCCACTGGGTCAAGCCGGGTGGGGGATCGTATTTGACGGCATCGGGCGGACATAGCGGCCCGACGCGTCTTCGATACCTAGACCCGGGCATCAACGGTCACATGATCTATCAGTCAGGGAGTTTGTCGACTGCCGCCGGCAGGAACGTGTTTGCGACGGCACTTCTCAAACGCGAGAGTTCTGCTCACTCGGGCACGGTCACGGTTCGTCTCGCTGTGCGCAACGTCATCTATGGCACACCGACTGGCTGCACAGTTGGTGTCTTCGAGTCAGGCCGCAATGAGAACAACCGTATTTCGGTGGGGGCCTGGGTGCTCAGAGCTTCGAGCACAACCTCGCCATCGACATTCTGGAGCAGTGTCACCACCGCCTCTTATGCCATTCCGCAACACGCCGATGTTCGAATAGAAATCGACTCAAACATCGTTCAAGGATCATCACGCCGATACGTCAGTATTGATCGAGCACTCGTTCGTCGGACGTAGGAGAAATCCAATGCAAAGAATCCATCCCGCCGTCATGGCTGCATTCGTTCTTGTACTGGCGAGCTGTGGCGCCGAAGTTGAAACTACTACCACTGGGTCAGCTGCGACAGAACCGGCCATCGTCTCGAGTGAGGGTGATGGGGCCGCATCTGACCTCTCAAGCGTTCGTCACGGAACAACCTTTGATGGGACATTCGCCGGACCGTTTGACGGGACAACGGCGACACTCGGCAGCTGCGAGCGTGCCCTGCAAGACGGAGAGATCTACGAAGGGTTGCAGCCATTCACGTCGCTCACCACCCTTGGGACCGAATGGCTCGAAGTGATCTCGGTCGACGTCAGCGAGGGCCGGGAGGATCCGAGCGCATTCTCGACGATCGAGGGTTTGAGCGGTGAAATTGAGTTCGCAGTGGTCCCTGGGTCGATCCGGCCGGACTATAGTGAGGCGCTTGTTCAACTGGAACCCGCCGAAAGCGACCAATGGTTCTACGCAGGTGAGCAGTTGTCAGCCATCGCGAGCGAGCTCGACCGAGGTCAACGCGTGTTCGCAGCTGCGACTCCAGCTGGCTGGGCCCTCGCAGCGTCAGTCAGCCCCTCCGAAACAGTTCGGTTCGTTGGATTCTGCACGCAGCAGTTGTCGGACGAGTTCATCCAAGCGGTCGACTACGCAAACCGTGATGGCAACAAACGAACGCAGGCCGACGTCTTCGAATCGGTGATGGTTCAGACCTTCGAAAAGGTCTTTCCGGCTTCGATCCATGATGAGATCCTTTCCCCGACTCCAACGGCCTGGATTGATCAAGACCCGATGAAACGTCAGATCGATCTCGAGCAAATTCCACAAGACGTTCTTGAAACCCTCACCGCCTTCACGCTCACACTCGAACTTCCTCCATCCTGGCTTCGAGACGAGATCGTTGTTTGTCCGAGGCAAGACATCGGCTGGACACGGTTGTGCGTTTCGACATTGGCCCACGAGAACGGCAACATCGGCTTCGAGATGCTCGTGCAAGCTGGCGATCCCGTCGAGGTCTGGTTGATGGACAAAGACGGACTGAACCCCAGGGGTCCGATCTTCACCATCGAAGGAATAGACGTACGTGCAGATGCTGAGTTGTCACTGTCACTGTCGGCAGATGACACGGGATCAGAGATCTACAACTCGACTGGAAGATCGACGGTGACAGTCAGCCCCACGGACTAGCCAACCATCCGGGACCATGATCGACTGGGTGTGCTCAACGGATCCGGCCCCACCCGGAGCGGGCAGACTCAGGTGAACAGGCCTGGTCCAGATGGAGCACTGCAGGTTGATCGCCACGCGCCGTGCTCGACCATCTCATGCTCTTGCGACAATTGAGAACCCACCCGATATTCGCTGCGCCGCGCAGGACTTGCCCAGCGCGGTAGCCGGCACATGGTGCGGTAATCGAAGTGCGCCAGTGATCTAGCGCCCACCCCATGTCGCTCAGGAAATCCTGTTCATCGTGTCCCGACTTCCGGGCCAGTTCCAGAGTCATAGCTCCGACGGTCCGCGGCCAAGTCGCTGACCGCATGCGGTCATTCACACGAAACGCTGCGTCGATACGTCGGCGGTGGCACAAGCTGTGAGAGTTCCTCGGAACGAACGGAACGTTTCGGGCTCGTGGCCCGTCATGGGAGATGTACAGAGGAATAGAGGTGCTCCCGATGAGTGAGCCAGATGTCCGCTTTCTGAATCAGAACCAAACCGCAACCACTTCGATCGACGACGCCTTCGAAGCGTTGTTCGCTGCCGAGTACGCCAAGATCGTCAAACTCGGATACGTGATGACCAGATCCGATGCCGCTGCTCAAGACGCAGCACAACACGCCTTCGTCGCCCTGTTCGAGCGCTGGTCACAGGTCGACAATCCGGTCGGGTTCGTTCGCACCGCAGCGCTCAATCGCCTCTGCGACGACGCCCGCCACGCCTCGGTCCGGCGACGGTTTCTTCAAGAAGCCGACAAGGACCTCGCAGCATCTGACCCCGACTATCTGGCCGACGCCCTGCTACGTCTGCCGCTCAATCGCAGAGCCATCGTGGTGCTCCGCTTCTATGAGCGACGAACGATTCCCGAGATCGCAGAAATGCTTGAGATCCCTGCCGGATCGGTGAAGTCGGGCTTGTCGCGAGCAATGGAGCAACTCCGAGGAGAACTGACATGACCAGCCAACTATTCGAAGAACAGATCACGGACGGTCTCAACCGACTCGCCGCCGAGGCAGAGGTCCCAGACCACGACGCTTCAAGCATTCTTGGCAACCACACCACCACGACGGTTTCGGATCGAACCGCTCTCAAGAACCGCACGCTGTTCGTCGGTGTCGCTGCCGCTGTCACACTCGCTGTTGGGTTCGTTGGTTTTCAGCTGGCTGGAGGCGACAGCAGCCAGGACACTGCAGGTCTGGAAACGCCAACTGTCACGATTGACGAGTCTGCTGTCGAGGTCCCCATGACGGCACTTGGCGCAGGGCCGAACTATTCCTACCGAGTCGCGCCCGATGTCGTTGTCGGCTGGTCGGTTCAGGGGGATCAGCCAACAGAATTCTGCTGGCGGACACCCGTCGAGGAGGAGTGTGGATCTGAACCAGCACCAGGAACCGCGCCAATTCCTGTCGCGGTCGGCGCCGGGCAAACCGTCGTCATCGTGGCAGTCTCAGCGGAGGAAGCAATGCAATCAACAGCGGTCCTGGCACTCCTCGACGGGTCCACGGTCCAAACATCGGTCTTGTGGGAGACCGATCCAATCCGGCTCGGTCACGCCCGATTCGACATCGATGCCGAGGAGATCGCCAGCACCAGCCTCGTCGATTGAAGCAGAGCGAAACCGCTCGTAACGACACGTCGCTGGCGCCTGATACCCGCTCGGTAGCCGGCAATATGTCGGTAATCCGGACGCAGTGACCGGCGGCTCAAGCCGCTCATATTCCCTTAGTTTCAGGTGATGTCGACGCCGTGCGCTTCGGCGAGTTGTCGAGCGAATGCTGCTTGGTCGATGTCTGCTTGTTCTGCGCTGACCCGGATCACAGTGACAGCAGCAAGCAGCGCGTAGAACCAGAAATCGTTGATCCAGAATGAGGCCTCTTCTTCGAGGTCGGGCTCGAGCCCACCGTTCACTGCGAAGGTTGCGAACAGCGTGTATTGGATTCGCCGATTCTGCTTTCCCTTGAAGACTGCCTCCGGCAGGTGCTTCGACAGCAGGCCTTCGTGTTCGACACGAGCGCTCCGGTTGAAGCCTGCCAACGCGAGGGCCTCGGCCCCGAGTTCGATGAAGACCTCGCCGGGGAACATCTTGCGATGCGGGTGAAGGTCGGCGACCTTGTCGGCGAGATCGTTCGCGTCTGCTCCGCTTGCGATTCCAGCGAGCAGTCGCTGCACGGCTTGGCGGCGGTCGTCTTCGGTCACGTCAACCATGTCGACACAGTACGCAACGAGCGCTTCGGCGTCTTCGGGTTGCTCATCGGCTGATGCCCATTCCTCTCATTCGACTGGGGCCTTCGATTGTTTGTTGGAGGGCTGCTTGGGCGGTTTGTGTTGCCCCGTTCGCTGCTCGCCATGTGAGTTCGTGGCCGGGGGTGACGGTCTGGTTCATCGACAGCGGGTTGACCCCGAGCCCTTGGGTGATGCCGTGGGCTGTTTGGTGTTGGTCGACGTGGCCGGCGGCGATGTCCCACTGCTTGGCGGCTTCGCTGTTGGTCGGCCGGTGCCCGAGCTGGCTGATCACTGCTTGGGACGGTTCATGACGTTGTTGGCGTGCGCGGATCCGCCGGTCGGTGTCGAGTTCACCACTGATGGTCTCGACCCGGTCGTTGAGGTGTGGGAGTTGAGTGGCTTCGATGTTGGCGTGAGCGAGTCGGCTACGGACGACGCCGCGTTCGGAGGCGTAGCCCTGACCTTCATGCCGGGCGGAAACGATCTGTTGGTTGAGGTTGGCGATCTGGCTGGTGTGGCTGTTGATGGCGTCGCGGTTCCGATGCCGTTTCAGCGGCCGATCCAACTCCGCAAGCGCCGCCTCGCTCGCAGCAAGCCGTGTGTTCATGCGGTCGAGGTGGGTTTGGGTCTCGGCGAGGCGAGAGTCGAGGGTGCTCGCTTTGCGGGGAAGACTGTCGAGGTCGTATTCGATCCGGCTGATCGTGTTGGTCGCTGCGGCGAGTTCTTCGACCAGGTCCCGGAGATGGTCGGGGGCGAGAGCGCCGGGGCGTGATTGGGTTGCCATGTGGTTGATGGCGGGGCGGTCAATCCAGTCACGCTGCAACGCCGCTTCGAGCGTCTCGGTGATCGTGTGCTCGGGTTGCACGGTCACGAACGCTTCGTTGACGTGGCGCCCTCGTGTCATCGGGACGTAGATACCTCGGGCGTCGGTGGCGCCATCGAGGACGAGGATGGAATGGTCCACGGTTCGGCCCTGCACCGCATGCGATGTCTGGGCGTAACCCAATTCGACGTGCTCAGCGACGTAGCTGGCTGGCAGCTTGATGGTGCCGGAGTCGCCGGTGGCGGTGAGGTCACCGTTGCGATGCACCACCGCAACGGTCCATTGGTCCCGGTTGCGGACCGCGATGTTCTCATCCGTGGTGAGGGTGCGGTTGTTGCGTCTAGTCACGATCTCATCCCCGACGCGGATGTGGGCGTTTGGTGTTGTCACGTACCGTCCGGTGTCGGAGAGTTCTCCAATGCGGAGGCGTTCGGCCTGACACAGCCGATTCAGCATGTTCACTTTCTCCTGCGTCGGCGCGGCCAAGACCACCTCTGCGCCGTCCTCTCGGGCGTTCCTCCAGGCATGGAGAGCCTGGTTCCGCATCGCTGTTGCGGTGCCGCCATGGAGGCGGCCGTGCTCTGCATAGATCTCCAGCACTTCCGGGCTGGCCCGGCGGAGTTGGAGGGATGCGTCGCGTTCCCATTCGTTTCTGAAGCGGTGGACGGTGTCGAGTTCAATCCCACCCCATGTCTGGAGGAAGTGGTCGAATATGCCGCCACGACCAACGGGCGCGAACTGCAGCGGGTCCCCCACCATCGCCACTCGCCAACCCATCCCATCGGACAACTCGGCCAGTCGTTCGAGTTTGTCGGTCGAGACCATGCCCGCCTCGTCAACGATCACGGTCGTCCCGGTGGGCAACGCGAACCGGTGATCGGGCGGGCGCTTCCCGGAATGCTCATGGAGCAGCTTGTCGAGGGTGTCGGCCGAGACGCCGGTCTCCCTGCCGAGCACATCGGCGGCGGCGGCTGATGGTGCGACGCCGAACACTGGGCGACCATCGCGTTGCAACGCCCGAACACCGGCCTGCAACGCGGTCGTCTTTCCCGTCCCCGCAGGCCCAACCACAAGGCTCAGGTGTGCGTCGCCGGCCACGGCGGCGGCGACTTCGAGCTGCGGACCCGAAAGCTCAACGTCGGAGAACACCCCAACAGTGAAGTCATCGGTCCCAATGTGAGACAGGCGTCGTTCAGCCCACCGCTCCAACGAACGTTCCCCATCCACAATCTCCTGGGTGCTGAGGAGCCGTTCGGTAGGGGCTTCGGTGATCGGCCGACCATCACGCCGCAACACCACCGGCGAATCAGTGTCGATGGCGGGTCCGAGCTCAATGCAGAACTTCTCGACCGTGAGATCTGTCATCAGCTCCAACAAATCGACCAGCTCGCCGGCTGAGGCGTTGGTGTTCCACGGCAGGGCTGCAGCGAGTTCTCTGGTCACCTCGGCACGGCGCCACGCTGAACGTTGCGACAACGCAGCGACTGCTTCATGGGCCATGCGGGTCGCTGTGTCGTTGTCGATCGTCACTCCCCTGCCCTTGCCAGTCACATCGCGGATCAGTGTCTTCGGGTCGAGGCCGAGGCCGTCGAAACGCTCGACCCATTCCCGATGCAACACCGCACCATCAACGTCAGTGACTTTGGCGGGGCGGGAATCAACAGCTGCTTCGCGTTCAAGCTTCCACCGTTCTTTCTCATTTGGCGCTCGTTCATAGGTGGCTTCGAACCGGTCGAGCTTCACATCCAACCGGTGCTGCATCTGCCCCGTCCGAACGCTGAACTCGTCCAACACCCGATCCGGGGCGCCCTTGATTTCACCGATCCCGTGCCCGGCCTCCCGCCACTCCACCCCAAGGCTGTCGGTGAGTTCTGAGCGCAGGACCGAGTGGTAGATCGACGACACCGTCCGCTGATCCAATTTCAACGTTCGGGCATCCAACGCCAACCAACGCCCATCCGGCGACAGCACACGATTCGGAATCACCACATGGGTATGCAGTTGCGGGTCTAACGCGCGTGACGTGTGCTGCCGAAACGACGCTGCAACGATCCCTTCGGCGTCGACGGTGACAACATCGCCGTTCACCCGGAACCGCGTGGTGGCGTGATCTTCGATCCAACCCACCATCGCCCCGACCGCACGATCATGCGCATCCAACACCGCCGTGCGGGTGTCGTCGTCGCCAACCGCCCACAAAACCGACACCGACTTCGGCGCCGACGCCGTCACATCAAACCCACGCGTGGAGGACTCACCGAACCGACGGCCCAACAACAGATCCGGTTGTCTCGGGTCTGCGCCTGCGAGCAACGCCAAGAACGCATCATCCTGCACAGCGCCTTCGAGACCGAGTGTTTCGGCGCCGAGGCCGTGCCAGATCCCACGAGGCTCACCGGCGTCCAGGTAGTACGCCGGGAGCCTCTCCACGTAGTACTGCCCAGCAGCCGGACCCTTCAACGTCGTCACCCGAGCCGTCACACCAACACCCCTAACAAGTGAGATGACTGTGAGATGGCTCGGGAATCGTCTCGGGAAGCACCCCGACAGGTGTGCACCCGTCTGTCCTCATTGGCAATAGAAGTTGTGAGATGGGTTCGGTAGATCGCATTGGCGTGGCTTTCAGGAACTGAAGGGCAGTCGGGACTGCTCGTCATCGCTGTTGCTGCGTGCGGCCTTGGCCTGCTTCGCGGCTGCGGTACGGCGCCTGCGCGCTGCCTGCCGTTCGACGATTTCTTCGTTTGTTTCTGTCCGCTCTTCAACGGTTGTGTCGTCGGTGGTCTTTGGTCGCTTGGGCTCCGCTGGTGGGCGGAGTACCGGCGTCTCGAGCAAGGGTGGTGGCCAGGTGAGTGGGCCGCCGAGCATTTCTTCGAGAGCGACGCGAGAGACGCGGATCATCTTCGGCTTGAGCTGAATCGCAGGGATCGCGCCGTGCTTGCCCTTCGTCTTGACGAAGATGCCAGTCTCTCGGTAAGCGAAGGTTCGCCCGACTCCGAGAACTGCTCGCGCCTCTTCCACCGTCAGAAAGTCCGGAGGACTCGCCATCACCGACACCTACCTTCACGCCTAGGTAAACAATTCTTCCTTCAAGTAAATACCACGGATGTTCTTTAGATTCAACCAACGGGAAGAATGCCCTACCGATTCGCAGCAGCTAGGTTTCGAGATCTGATGGCTCGCAAACAGACAAACGAGAACGCTTGGACGCCGAATCAGATCGTGGCGTACCGAGTAGCAAAGGCACGCCAGTTGAGAGGGTGGACCCAGGAGAAGGCGGCCGAGGAGCTGGAACCGTTCTTGGGGCACAAGCTGTCGGCAGCCAGCTTTTCCTCTATCGAGCGGAGCTTTGCTGGCGGGCGGGTCCGTCAATTCAACGCAGATGAGATCTTTGCGTTGGCGCGAGGCTTTCAACTGCCGATTGGTTGGTTCTTCACTCCCCCACCGCTGGGAATGGACATCGAGATTTCTACGCCGGACGCCAACGGCGGCGGGTTCGAATCGCTGATGTTGATCGACTCGCTCCTCGGCAACGAGGACACCCTGCCCGAGTGGGTTGAAGAACTCCGCATCTGGTCGATGAGCGCTGGCCGGATCGGGCGGGTGTACGACGACGACGGCAGAATCGAGGATCGAGGCCCCGTTCAAGAAGACGTGTACCAACGCATCGACACGTTCATCCAAGCGAGGCTTGCCATGCGGTTGACCGAACTGGTCGGCGACACGCATCGTGCGAAGGACGTGTTGCTCGGTCTTGCAGATCTGCTCGACGGACTCGAGGACGTGCACGAACCGTCGACGGGCGAGCCCTCGTAGGAGCCAAACTCAGCGGCCGTCACTCAAGGTTGCTGAGCGAGTCGTTCGAGTTTGGTCGCCATGGCTTTGGCTGCTTCGTGCGAGCCCTTGGGAAGCTGCTCCCAATTCGTGGCTATGTTCTGCTCGAAGTGAGCTTCCCAATCAGCGGGCGTCATCGCTTCGGCTCTGTCGAACTTGTCCTTGAGATGCAACGGTAGACCTGCGATGAGGGATCGTCTTCGAACGTGCTCCGCTAGGCGCCTGCTCGTTCTCGAGCGGTCGCAAGGGCAGAGGTGGACTAACCTTGGCGAATGTCGCAGGCCCACACCGTCGATGAACTTGGACGCTACGACGGCCGCACCCTGAGCGAAGCCGTTCCGTTGGTCGTTGAAGAGATCGCCTCCTCGTTGGACCCACTGGAGATCATTCTCTTCGGCTCGGTTGCACGTGGCGAAGACGGACCGGACTCTGACATCGACCTTCTCGTCGTGTTCGATGCGATCGAACCATCCGACAAACGAGCGCTTATGCGTTCGACGCGAGCTGCGGTCACCACCTTTGTGCCGCTCGACATCGTCGTCGCTGACGTCGACGAGATCTCGTCCGACCGAGACAACGTCGGAGCCGCTGTGTACTGGCCGCTTCAGAACGGCGTCAGCGTGTACCGACGCGCAACCGGCACTGCCGACTGAACGTCCAACGGGTCCGCATCAACGACCGTAGGCCGCTGGGAAACCTTGGTTGCGAACAGACGCCAGAGAAGGCAACGTAGGGTCGATGGCCGACGAGCAAGCACGAGTCAGATTCACACCTGAGTTTCTTGACGATGTCGACGCGTACTTCGGCCGGGAGCGAGTCGGAGGACGCCCGCATCGTGCTGACTTCTACAACGAAGATCTGCCGCTCATCCTCCAGCTGCTGGCTGACGATGTCGATGGGAACTCATTTGCGTCAGACGTTCCCGGTGAGCGGGTGCTCGTCCTGCAGTCGAAGTTCGGCGGCTATCTCGCTGTCTACATTCGTTCTTCTGACCTGGGCTTGATCGAGCTGGTCGGCCTTGATCGGGACGAACCGACAGCTGCGACCTACGACTGAGGTTGCTCAGCACCTGCAGAGCGTTCGCCGATCTTCGCTTTGAGCGAATCAGGCACGTCATCCCAGTTGTTGATCAACGTCTCACGCGCTTCGGCCAGCAGGTCGGGGTCGATGACGACCTTCTGGCCTTCGTCTGTGTGAGTTGACATGGCGCAAGGTTAGGCCGGGGATCAACTGACGTCACGTCGCTCGCCAAGCAGCGTCGGCATTTGTGCCCACTTTGGCCTTCCGTCAGGCGACGTCGCCGAGGTAGCGCTCGATCATTTCGTTGGCGACTGCCTCATCGCCTCGCAGCGCTCCGACGTATGTGGACACAAGAACGTCGACCGAGTGGCCAAGTCGGCGAGCAACGTCGCCGAGCGGAACGCCGGCGTTGAGCCAAGTGGTTGCCGCAGCGTGGCGGCAGTCATAAAGCCGAAGCGGTTCGTGGTCAATGGATCGAAGGGCTCGGTGCCAGGCCCTCCCCCAGTTCGACGAGGTCGGCCGTTGTCCGGTGCGAGTTCGGAACAGCAGATCGCTGGGTCGGAAGCCGCCGTCCTCGATCCAATCCGTGAGGAGCGTGACGAGAACCGGTGGGATCGGGACCGAGCGCTTCCCAGTCTTGGGTTCGCCGGACTCGTCGAAGGAGATGTCGGCTTCCTCGACTCGGATCGTTCCCCAACCGTTCGAGCCGAGATCGAGATGGCGGGGGCGAAGCATCACAGCTTCCGAGGGTCGGAGTCCGGCATAGTAGAGCACCGAAGTCATGACCATGTAGGTGCGGCTTGCTGGCTGGTGGGTTTCGATCGCAGCGAGAGCTCGGCGCATCGTTTCGGGATCGGGAAGGGATCGCACGTCGACTCCCGCTGACGCTCTGCGCACCTTGCGATGTTTGGCTCCTCGCTGGGTTGGTGGCCATGGGTCGGTATCGAGCAGCTCGAGATCAACGGCTCGGCGGACGCATGACCGTGCGACGGTTCGCAGGCGCGTCGCCGTGTTCGGCGCCAGCGGCTTGCCGGACAGTCCGAGGCTGAGCGATGCATCGACTCGGGAGAGCAGCGAGCGGTCGAGGTCGGCGAGGGCCGGGCACCAATTGTCGAACCACGCTTCCCATTCGGGATCACGCTCGCCATCGGGATGCAGCGCCACCACGAGATATCTGCGGGCACCGTCTGTGTGCGGAGCGGACTCGGCGGCAGTCAACGGCACGAAACGAGACAACGCTTCGACTGCTGAGTTCTGGGTCCGCGGCTGCCACTCTTCCCAGCTTTCGGCCAGCCAGGTGCGGGCCCACGCGAGCAGCGGTTGGTCAGAAGCCTTCGGCGCCCAGCCGGCTGGCTCGCCCGTGGTCTCGTCGAACGACTTGCCTTCTCGCTGAGCGACAAGGAGGAGCGACCGGTAGTGATCTGCCTCGACCTTGGTGCGATGGCCACGTTGGAACGACTTGTCGTCGACGGCCCACCGCACGATCCACGGCCTGGCGTAACGTTTGTTGGATCGCCGGTCCTGGACGGACCAGATGCGAATCTCGGAGATGGGTCGACCGCTCATGTCTGTGGGTACTCCCTGGGTACATGCTCCAGGAAACATGGTCAGCGGGACTCTGACCAGGGGAAACTCGCCCAACCGCTAGCGGTTTCCTAAACCGTGTGCGGCAGTTCGATTCTGCCCGGGGGCACTCAGATCGTGCCGGCTCGTAGCAGGTCGCCTCTACCTGAACGGCCCCTGGCTCACGAATCCTGCAGCGTTGCAGGGACGTCCCGACTGGCGTGGAGCACACGCAACACGTCGAGATGATCGGTACGAATCAAATAGAAGATCAGGTGTGGAAACCCGTCGACTCGAAACGACCGCACACCCGGCAAGTCCAGCTCGAAAGCGAAGCGAAGCGACCCGAGCTCAGGGTGCAGTTCCAACTGGCGGATCGTTCGTTCCAGCTCATCAACAAATCGCCTTGCGACGTCTGCTTCTGCTTCGGCTACGTAGTAGTGGACTGCATCGTCGACATCCTCAGCGGCCTTGCTACGAAATTGCGCTGGCAGCACTTCAGTTGCCGGCCGAGATCTTCTGTCGAAGACCGGCGAAGTAGGCCTCATCGCCTGGTCCGGCCACCTCAGACTCGAGGCCCTCGACGATGAGGTGACGCAGGTGCTGCCGCTCGCGATCGCGACGGATCAGGTCTCGCACGTACTCGCTCGTCGATCCGTATCCGCTCTGACCAACGCGGCCGTCAACAAAGTCTTTCAGCTCGTCAGGCAGAGACACGTTCATCGTCGTCATTCGCCCAGCCTATTCCTGATGGCAATCTTTGCCAAGAGCAACAGGCCAGGGAAGTGTCCCACACTTTGTCCCACGACGAGCCCCGAACCAGGCATCACGAGCTGACATCAGCCGACACGAGATCCGTATTGAAGCAACCATTTCGCCGCCTGAACGCTGACGTTGCGGCATTGGCTGCACGAGACGTCACCGCGAATGGCCCATTCCTACGCCGTGTGCGGCAGTTCGATTCTGCCCGGGGGCACACAGATTGTGGCGGTTGATCTCGGATCGTGTTGATCCATTCCAGTGAGTCCCGCCGGGCACGAGAGAGCGGCGGGTCGGAGAATGGTGCTTGCGCTGCTAGTGCTACCTTCGAATACGCGCCATGGACGCCGTTGGATCTTGCAGATGTCGGAGGACCGAGAGCGGGCAGCGAGCGTTTCGAGTCACTGAGACTTGCCTCTCCATCATCGATCAGCTGCTTCCCGCCACCCGAGACGGCTTCGGCGGGGCGTCGCGTCATGACTTCACCACCATGACTTCATGCCGGCGGTCGAGACGCTCGCCAGCGATTCTCTCTCCCCATCGACGGATCGGTCTTTCGCGTGATGGTGGTGTCGCGACTACTGATCGACAGGTTTTCCGTCTATGCCGCGATCTCCGACAAGGATGTCATCGAGGTGTGGGCAGTGATGTTGCGTGAACCGAGATCGTTCCTTTGTTCGATGAGCCACTCGAGATTGGTTGCGATTGCTTGAGCTACTTCTCGAGCACCCTCAGGAAGCTCGTCCCAGCTCGCCGCAGTGTTCGCCTCAACGTGATCGGCTCGGTCCTTGGGACTCATGGCTTCTGCGTCTGCAAACTTGTCCACGGCGAACACCGTAGATGCTTCATACGCGAACTGACAGGGCGGGTTCTGGGTGGAAGAGTCAGGCGACGTCACCGAGATCGCATCGATGGCCTGAGGATTGCTGCTCTGACCAGAGGAAATGCAAGACGCTCCGGTGCCAGTTGGTGTCACCTCATGTCGCCGGATACCGCCTTCTGCCGGGGAGTCGTGGGTACTCTCTGAGTACAACGTGGGCACAGATCACGGTTCCGGTAGCGATGGCCACCGAGCGAGGTCGTTGCGTGTGCGGCTCGATTGATGCCGTCCACTGCAGGCGAGAGAAACGGACTCGACGACGACCTCGTCGAACGACTCGACCTCCTCGCTGCAGATCTCGGCACGAACCGCTCCGAACTCCTGCGACGAGGCGCCCAAGCAATCCTCGAAGCCGAGGACAAGTGCGCTGAGGTGTGATCTGCGGGCTGACCAGCGGAGCGTGCATCCCTCGATCCTGCTCGGAGTTGGAGCACTAGCCCAAAACGTGAAGAAGGCCCACTGCCGAAACAGTGGGCCTTCCAATAAGAAATCCGGCAGCGACCTACTCTCCC
>ENA-ORXM01003468-ORXM01003468.1-marine-metagenome-genome-assembly--contig:-NODE-3468-length-15594-cov-4.415995_pt1 | contig 15594 bp, 14 predicted proteins | sample MGYA00237867_ERZ511480 | MGnify/ENA primary metagenome ERZ511480 (study PRJEB26309, sample SAMN06266103) | marine metagenome | isolation source: Algal blade | place: United Kingdom:Sidmouth, United...
TTGATCAGGCTAAAGCCCCTGTCTCTTAGCTGCAACTATATACATTGCCATGATAGGAATAACTGCACCATTCATTGTCATGGACACGCTCATTTTATCCATTGGAATACCATCAAATAAGATATCCATATCTAAAATAGAATCAATAGCAACCCCTGCCATCCCTACGTCACTTCTCACTCTTTCATGATCAGAGTCATAGCCTCGGTGAGTAGCCAAATCAAAAGCAACCGAGAGACCTTTTTGACCTTGTTTAAGATTGTTTTTATAAAACTTATTACTCTCTTCTGCCGTTGAAAAACCAGCGTATTGCCGGATTGTCCAAGGTCTTCCCCGGTACATATTTTTATAAGGTCCCCTTGTATAAGGAAATTCTCCAGGGGCAGAGTCAAGATGAGCAAAGTTCTTGAAATCATACTCATTATGAATAGGAATTTTCTCAACAGTGTCCTTCACAATTTTTTGATCGATAGAACTTTGTCTATGTTTTAAATCCTTAAATTCTAAGTTGAAGATATTTTTCATAATGATGAAGTAAACCTTTTATTCTTATTTAACTCTTTGATCACTAAGTCTAAATTCTTAGAGGTTAAAACTTCAGTAGAAACAACTTGTGAGTCAAACTTTAAATCTTCATTTCCTATAATTGTAAAAAAATCAGATTTCACTTCAGTATTACTATTTTCAGAAACTTCAACCTTAACACCAAGACTATTATAAACATTCGTTACTTCGGTCAGCTCATTTAAGTAATCTTTTAATTCTCCAAAGCAATAGATAGAAGCACTCAATGCTGAATACTGGATCTTGGTTCTAATCTTCTCGAGAGAAAAAATTGCTCCGAAGTGATCTTTTAACAGCTTTTCATCTAATTTTTCTTCAAAGTTAATAAAGTTATTAACTCCTGAAATATTTTTATCCATTTGATAGATCTCATCTCTTTTAGCTTTAGCACCAAGGGCCATCCAAGATTTCATCTCTGAAAATCTCTTAAAGTCTACAAGTCCCTGAGCTTCATACTTTTTCAGCAATTCAAATGTTTCTTGTGCGATTACTCTTGCTCTATTTTCGACATAGTATGAACCCTTTAAAGGATCATTGACTGTACCAAGAAAAGACTCTTCTTTTAAAATATCAAAACTCAGTTCGACTAATCTTCGTGCTTGCTCTGAATCCGTTTTAAGGAAGTAATCATAAGGATAAGTTTTAACCTCATTAATTCCTGAAAAAAATGCTGAGATGATATGAACCATAGATCTTAAAGCATTATTTTTCTGATCATACATGGAATACTCAGTTAGATCTGAAATACCTAGGGTATCTTTTTCAATTCCAAGGTTAAACATTAAAAAATTTAATGCTTTAAATTTTGCTACGTTTTCAAATAAAGATGATGTTAACTTTGAAATTATTTTATTCTCATTACCTTTTAAAATAAGAAATAGTTCTTGAGAAGAGTTTAGATAACAATAACTTTTGGGCAATTGCTCCTGTGAAGAAGATAGAGAAGTCACATGAGAAAAGCTTGGATAGATTTTCTCAGAAGAAGATTTAAATCCAATAAATGTTGGATCCATTGCCTCAGGTATAGTGTCTATATATTTCTTAAAACTCACTTCTTTCATAAATTTTGCCTAGCTCTGAGCACCTATTAAGGCCCAAGATCAAATATTTCGATAACTCATTATAACAGAAGGGAAAACCGATGAAAAAAATTCTTCTTACACTATTAGTATTTAGTTGTACTCAGAAAGAACCTAATCCTAGTGAAAATTATTATAATGATTGGGGTTCTGTGAAGTCTAGTATTTCAGCTGAAAAAGTGAAATTAAAAGAATGTAAATCACCCTATTTAAATAAATTAAACGATGTTCCCTTAATGTATAAATTTAATGTACAAGATCAAAAAATAACAAATGTCGAAGTATTTGCAGATAATTTTGAGATGCCAGAAGCATTTCATAATTGTGTTGTTGAAGTACTAAAGAACACGAAACTCACAATTGCTAAAGATAAGAAACTAGATTCTGGTTATCTTATGCTCACAAAAGATCATGAGATCTTTAAAACAGTTTTATATTAAATTTATTTTAAGGCAGCTATATAGCCAACCCAGCCATCGCAATTATCAATTTCCTCTGTTGGCTTAAACTCACCATCACCACCACCATCACCATCATCTCCTTCCCAATAAGCAATAGTTTTTGAAAAACCAGCGTCATCGAGAATCTCTCTTAATTCAGCAAAGCCCCAAAGTCTCCAATCATAAGTAAAAACATTTTTGACTTTTTTCTGTCCTTTAGGCTTAAAATGAATTCGATATAAACATTCATGAGTAATTGGATTAAACTTATGACAATCCCAATAATAATTAAATCCTTTTTGCTTAGTCTTTTCCTCTAATGGCATCATACTCTCTGGTCCACCAAATAGATCCAATACAAAGACACCATCATCAGCTAAGTGTTCTTTAACTTTAGTGAAATAATTAATTAATTGTTTTCTCTTTTTAAAAATAAAATAAGAGAAATTTAAAGCAATTATCAGATCTGCCTTTTCAGTAGATGTTTCAAACACATCTCCCAAAATGTAATTTACTCGACTCTGCTGTTCACTATTTAGTTTTGTTAGATGATTTTCTTTGCCCCAATTTACCGGTTCTGGATCTAGGTCAACACCGAAGGAATAAAAGTCTGGCCCTTGAGTTACCCAGTTACACATTACTGAACCAGTCCCACAAAAATCTTCTCTTAAGACTTTAGCTTTTTTATTTCTGATAGACTTATAAAGATCTTGCAGGGTTTCTACTTCTCCCTCAGCATTTTGTACCGCTTCCTCATAATATCTAAACTTTTGATCAACTGTTAAAACTGTAGGTTTATCAAATTGCATCTCATACCTCTATATTTATAAATTTGGGGTATTTTAAGATCAATTTTAGGGATATTCAAGTTCTCAAGGTAAGGAAATTTAGCTAATAGAGCTAAACTTCCTTTTAAGTTAATTTTAGGCCTTATTTAGAATCAATATCTTTAAAGATAGCTAAAGTTTCTTCAATATAAGGGTCTTTTTGAAGAGATTCTTTGAACTCTTTAAACTTCTCCTTATCTTCTTCAAGAGTGGAGTTATCAACATCTGTCACAATGATGTCGTTATCAATTTGATCTATTTCCAGCTCTTTAGACTTTGCTTTAAGCATCTTTTTTTCTGCTAGATATTTATTGAGATTCAAGTCTTTAGTTTTAATTGCTTTTCTTTCATCAAACCATTTAATGCTCTGATTAATTTTAGAAAACTTCTTATCTTTTGCCACTCTTGCTTTACTGTTAGCTTTTAGCTTTGCAATATTATAAGAAAATTTATCCCAGTTTTTGTGAGCGACCGGATCGATTTTTGCCCAAGGTAGAGAATAGTCTAAATGCCTCTCCCCTGATTCAAGATGTCCGTATAAATCTGGTAAAATAATATCTGGTGTAACACCTTTATATTGTGTTGATGAACCATTTACTCTAAAAAACTTTTGAATAGTTATTTTCAAAGCTCCAAATGGAGAAAATGTTCTCCCTACAGGCGGGATGAAGTTATCTAAATCAACCACGGCCTGAACAGTTCCTTTACCATGGGAGTATTCACCACCAACAATAATAGCTCTCTTATAATCTTGTAAAGCAGCAGCAACAATCTCAGAAGCCGAAGCACTAAATCGGTTAATAAGAACAATTAAAGGTTTATCAAATTCAACAGAAGGATCTTTATCCTTTAAGACTTCAACCTTTTCATCATGGTTTTTAACTTGAACAACAGGACCTTTTTCAATAAATAATCCAGTTACATATTGAGAGTCTTTTAAAGCACCACCACCATTATTTCGCATGTCTAAAACAATTCCGGCTACATTTTTTGCTTTCAGCTTCTTGATAGCTGCTCTTGTATCGTCGGTACAATTACGTCCAAACCGATCCTGAAAATCTCTATAGAATTTCGGGATGTTAATATAACCATATTTCTTTTTATCACCCTTTTGTTGAATGATTGTTGCTTTAACATAAGATTCTGAAACTTCTACAACATCTCTGATGATTGAAATTACTTGTTTTAAGCCAGTTGGTTTTTTTACAGTTAGTCGAACCTCGGTTCCTTTTCTTCCTCTAATAAGCTTAACTGCATCTTTTAACCCCATGTCCACAACATCAATGGGCTCGTCTTCTCCTTGCCCTACTTTTAAAATGATATCTTCAGCTTTTAATTCTTTGCCTTTCCAAGAAGCTGATCCCGGAATAATTCTTTCAACTTTTATATAAGAACCTTCCTCACGTAAAAGAGCTCCAATTCCTTCTAGCTTCCCGCTCATGTCAATATCAAATTCTTCTTTATCATCAGGAATTAAATAATGAGTATGAGGGTCATAGATCTTGGTGACAGAGTTAAAGAATTTATCCATTTCGTCAGCTAGCTTTTCTTTTTTCAATCTATTAAAGATTCGAGTATAACTTTTTGTTGTTGATTCTCGAGCCTTTTTTTCAAGTTGAACTGAAGTTAATTTCTTTGCTGGAACTTTTTTTAATTTTTCTTTGTAATCTTTATCATTAGGATCAGGGTTTTGTTCATTTAAAAATTCACTATACTTTTCAAGAATATCTAAAGTTAATATCTTCTCCCACCTCTCGTGCAATTGCTTTAGTTTTTTAGGATGAGATCTTTTCTCAGCGTCAGTAATATATTTAAGATTATTGTTTAAATTAAAAGGTTTTTTCAATCTATTAAATACAAATTTCTCTACATTTTCTTGCCTAGATTTTAAAAGCTCTGCTGCCTTTTTCATTAATACTAAGTCACCAGTTGCTATTTGATCATCAATTGATTTTTCGTATTGCTTAAGAGAATCAACATCACTTTGTAAGAGAAACTGCTTCCCATAATCAATTCGCTTTATATATTCTGCAAAGGCTTTTTTAGAAACATCATTTCCCAAGCTTTTCTTGGAAAAATGCATGTTCTCTAAAATTCCTTTTAAAGTCGTTCCAAGTAAAACTTCTTTTGTAAGCTTTCCAGATTTTTTTACACTCAAAGATTTTGTTGCATCATTAGCTGCAGATTTGGCTTGAGATTTTTCACTATAAGTAGAATTACAGCAAAACAGGGCCCCTAAAACTAGGAGTCTAAAGATAGTCATAACATACGTCCTTCATTTGAATTCAATATATCAATTTTAAAGGCTTAGGAGTTGTGTGACAATCAAGGGTCAATAAATCCTAAATAGATTGGTCATGTAAATGAGTTTTTGTTTATACGAACTATTTTTTCTTGTATCTGTTCTTGAACTTCTCAACTCTACCTTCAGTATCAAGAACTTTTTGGTTCCCAGTATAGAATGGATGAGATGCACTTGAGATATCTACCTTAAATAAAGGATATTCCTTACCATCTTCCCAAGTCACCGTATCTTTCGTTTCAACCGTAGATTTGGTCAGGATTGAGAAATTAGCTGAGATGTCTTGATAAACAACGTCTCTATAATTTGGGTGAATATCTTTTTTCATAATAAATCCTCGTTTGGAAGCAGAGCATATAAAGTCTGCTAAATTCTGTCAAGATTCAATGATTTTAGACCTGTTTTTGCGATATTTCTATGACTTTATGACCTGATATCGGTCTGCAATGTACTTTTTATAGAAGTTCTTCTTGGATTTGGCCTTCAAAAATTTTCTATAAATTGACCTTTCAACCCCTTGAAAAGTATGGAGTTTCTTATTTATCTCCAAAATAAAGAACTTCTTTTGACCGGTTCTACAATGCCCTACATAACCTGATCTTAGCGTTTGTCCTATACAATCACTCTTAGACTTTTTTGTACTAGCAATTGAGCGAATTGACTCGTTTTTTGCTTTGATCAAACATGCTCTTTTTAGCTTGCCTCTTAGACTAAGGCACATTCTTTCTGAGTTTGAAAATGCTTGAGTCGAGCTTAAAAATATTAATGTTAGAATGATTTTCTTCATAGCTTTCCCCTCATTTAACTTTAAAATCTAAAATTCCCCAATTTTAGATCTATATAAATTATAAATAGAAACTTTAAATTTTGAAAAGAAAGACCATTTCCTGGATAAGAGCTAGAATAACTAACAACTTTTTTAGGCGATTTAAATTTTAATTAAAAAGATTAAGGTTTTCGCTAAAGTTTCAATAAGTAATGTTCACTACTGCACCACTTACCATCCACGAAAGTTTTGTTAGCAACTTCACCTAAATACTTAAATTTGTTGCTTAATAATATTTTTTTTATTTTTTCATTAAACTCAAAAATTCCAGCTTCAATATGAGTACAATCTAACTCTTTAGCTTGTCTTAAGACTTCTTTACAAAGCTCTCGTCCGAAACCTTTCCCTCGACTTGCAGCATCTCCTATTCCTATACTTGGCCAGCAAGTTCGTCCATCTTTATACATACCAACAGGATGATTAATATAAAATGAACCATATCCAATATATTGATCCATATATCTAAGCATAAAAGCAGTTTTACCTGGACTGGAGAATTCTTTTTGAAATTGTTCAACACTATAATTATGAATATTTTTAGATTTTTCTTTTTGAAGCGTCCAGTTATTGATCATAATTGGATCCCTATACCAGGACGTATAAGCTTGAGCTTGAGCTAAGTTATTAGGGTCTATTTTTATAAAATCAATCATTTTAACAAATTGGATCTATTTCTTCTAAGCTTTTCCAGATTCCTTTATAAACTTCTCAACATCAATTTGTTTCCACTTATCAATAACTTCAGGCTTTCTCATCTCATCAGCAATTCCAATATTTTTTGTTCCATATTTTACGAACAATCCATACTTTCCGTCATAAACAGTGATTTTCTTATTCGTAGTAGTGTGACGCTTATATTCTTTATAAACCGTTGCACCTCTAGAAGAAACTTTGGGTTCACTAATAATGGCCAATGCTTCCTTAAGAGTTATTTTATAAACATCAAATGTATCTTTTTTAATATTTCTAAAATCTCCATCGTGGACTACATAAGGACCAAATCTTCCCGAGTTAGCTTGAATCATTTTCCCAGTTTCAGGATGTTCTCCTAAATCTCTAGGGAGTTCTAATAATTTCAGTGCTTGCTCAAGAGTAATAGTTTGTGGAGTCAGGGGTGCAGTAACACTTGCTCTTCTAGGCTTAGGAACTTCTTCAGTTTTCTCACCTTGTTGAACGTATGCTCCATACCTACCAGTCAGGCAATAGATGTTTTCTTTAGTTTTAGGATGAACGCCAATTGGCTCTGGTCCCTTTTTTGAGAGTTCGATTAACTCATCAATATTTTCTGGCTTCAGATCAGCCGGGGCAACTGTTTCGGGGATAGAGGCATGAACTTCTTCCTTCCCAACTTTTTGAATAATATAGGGCCCATACCGACCAACTTTTATTTCAATAATATCTTTTATCTGAGGGAGCCTAAGCGTTCTAGAATAATCTGGCTTAATACCTTTTTCTTTACTATCAACTTGTTCTTTCAAACCTTTCTTACCGAGGTAGAATGATTTTAAGTATTTTCTTGAATCTTGCTTACCTTCAGCAATCTCATCTAAAGATTCTTCTAACTTGCTTGTATAACCATAATCAACAAGATCAGCAAAGTGATCCTCCAACAATTGAATAACGGCAATTCCTGTATACGTCGGAACTAATTGAGAACCTTCTTTTCTAACATAACCTCTTTCTTGAACTGTACCAATAATACTGGCATAGGTTGAAGGTCTTCCTATTCCTTCTTTTTCTAATTTTTGAACAATACTGGCTTCGGTGAACCTAGCTGGTGGTTTTGTTTCATGTTCATTTGGCAAGATTGCTGAATTATCTAGCTTATCTTTTGCCTTCAGCTCTGGAAGGATTACTTCTCTATCGTCTAAAGCTTTATCTGGATCATCACTTCCTTCTACGTAGGCACGTAAGAAACCTGGAAAGATAATTCTTGAGCCATTAGCTGTAAAAAGATATTTACCATTTTCTATTTTTATAGACATTGATCTCTTGTGGGCCTTCTTCATCTGAGTGGCCATTGTTCTTTTCCAGATCAAATCATAGAGAGCTTTTTCTTTACCAGTCATTCCTATTTCATCAGGATGTTTGAAAACACTTCCAGAAGGTCTAATCGCTTCGTGGGCCTCTTGAGCACCTTTGGTTTTAGCACTAAATTGCCTCACTTCTTCACTTAGAAATTCTTTTCCATAAAGATCTTCAATATTAGTTCTAGCTGCATTAATGGCTTCTTGAGAAAGATTAGGTGAATCTGTTCTCATATAAGTGATAAGACCATTTTCATATAACTTCTGAGCAGTTCTCATTGTTTCTCTAGCACTCATTCCAAGCTTTCTATTTCCTTCCTGTTGAAGGGAAGATGTAATAAATGGTTTAGCAGGATTGGAGTGGACATCTCTCTCATCTACGCTCTTTACTATCCAGTCACCTTTTTCTAATTCTTTTGTTATTGATTTTGCTTTCTTCTCGTCTACTAAAAATATGTCTTTAGGTTTTACAAGCTTACCAGTTAGTTGATCGAAGTCTTTTCCAATGGCGATTTTAACACCGTCTACTCTTGATAGTTTTGCTTCCAATGGTTTCTTCTTTGCCAAGAGATCAGCTTTTATCGACCAATATCCCGCCTTAACAAAAACCATTCTCTCTTTTTCTCGCTCAACAATCATCTTAAGTCCAGGAGACTGAACTCTCCCTGCTGATAGTCCATAAGCAATTTTTTTCCAAACAAGTGGCGAGAGAGTGTATCCATATAATCTATCAACGATTCGACGAGTCTCTTGAGCTCTCACTAAATTTAAATCTACATCTCTAACTTTTTCTAAGGCCTGAGTAATTGCTTTTTTAGTAATCTCGTGAAAAACCATTCTTTTCACTGGTACTTTAGGATTAAAAAGTTCTAACAAGTGCCAAGAAATACTCTCTCCCTCTCTATCTTCATCGGTCGCGAGGTAGATAATGTCAGCAGTTTTTACTAACTTCTTTAATTGAGTGACGATTTTTTTCTTTGACTTCGGTACGACATACAAAGGTTCAAAGTCTTTTTTTACATTAATCCCAAGACGAGACCAGTCTTCTTTTTTATACTTTGCCGGAACATCGGCTGCCGTTTGAGGAAGATCTCTAATATGCCCCATACTTGCAATAACAGTATAATCTTTGGGTAAAAATTTCTTAATGGTTTTAGCTTTTGTTGGTGACTCGACGATCACTAATTTGATTCCCTTTGTGCTCATTTCTCTACTCGTTTTTGATAAAGGTTATAAATATATGATATGAGGAAATGAAAAATTTATAGTTTCGTCAAGTAGAAGTCGAAAATTTTTTAAAATTATCTTCTAATAGTTATTAAGAAGCTAAGCTTAAATCATCTCAAACTAATTCCTAGTGACCCTTAAGTTGGTTTTAAAGATTTTAATAAATATATTTTTTTGTAATAACTAAAATACTACGGCAAGACCGAAACTATAATTTGTAGCGTTATTGGCACGTAAAATAGTATTATCTGCAACGCTTAACATATCACTAAAGCTAAACTTTACTGAAGTATAAAGACCATAAGTAATATCCCCGGGGATAGGAAAACTCAAAATTCCATCTAGAAAAAAACCAAAAGAACTATCTGGAGTAAAACTTCTTGGGACTTTGGCAATCCCAGATGAGGATCCTGACATAGGGAGAGAATAAAAAGCTCCGATATTAAAAAGTGTAAATCTATTAGTTGTTAGGCTTCCACCATTTATAAAGGTAAAGCCTATTGGAATATCTAAAAAGTTTGCATTAAGTTCTCTTTGTTGATCTATTGCACCTCTTTGCATATAAGAAATACCAGTTGTAATTCCTACAACCCCATTAAAATAATAGGCTCCACCGACCATAGCGGAAATACCAGCTTTTGATCCTTCTTTACTTGAACTTAGTGTTAAGCCTGGAGCAACCCATAATTTTAACTTCTCTAGTTTACTCTCATCAAGTCCAGGGTTATCAGAACATCTACAACGTGAATCATCAGTGAATGCACTTAATGATATAAAAAATATAAGTATATATTTCATCAATTTCTTCCTTAATAAAGTGATCCTATATATTAGGCCATAATTTATCTAATAAAAAGAAGATCAAAATATGTAGGTATTGTCCAATTAGAGTCTGGGATAATATCTTCTAACTCTCCGGCTAAGGTAATAACTCTCTCACTCAAATCAAGCCCAACATTAGCAAAGTCTATACCACGCTTTTCTTCGGTTTCATTTTGAGTACTTAAATAAGGACTTAATTTTTCACAGACTGAAGTTAACTCATCAAGTAATGACGATACTTTATTTAGCGTCTTTTCTTCACTGCTATAGCTGGATCCTAATTCCTTTAAATCTTTAATTAATTGGGCTAGTTCTTTTTTATATTGGTAAACACAAGGTTTAATAGTTCTATCTATCATTTTCTTTTGAGTTCTTAATTCAATATTTCGGCAAGTATTATATTTTTCAAGGTTTACATTATATAAACTCTCAAACTCTGTAGGTCTATAAACTCCAAGATCAAACAAGTGTTTGTGATTTTCAGATTTATTAAACTCAATCAACGCATCTACGGTAGTTTTAAGATTTGGCAATCCTCTTGATTCAGCTTCTTTTACCCAAGCCTCACTATATCCATCACCATTAAAAACAACATTATGAGAACTTACATACCACTTTTTAGTAATTTCTTTTAAAACAGATGTTACATCTAAACCAGAATCCAGTTTTTCTTTGATAAAAATATTAGTCTCTTTCATTACATCTATAACAGCAGCATTTAAAACAGTAAGAGGAAAACCTACATTAGCCGAAGATCCTACTGCCCTAAATTCAAACTTATTTCCAGTGAAAGCAAAAGGAGATGTTCTATTTCTATCAGTATTATCTTGTAAGAATTGAGCCAATTGCCCCGCTCCTGTGTTAATCATAATTTGTTCTTCAGGAGAATAATTATCTCCCGTGAGATACTTATCTAAAATAGATTTAACAGTTGCTCCTAAAAACACAGAAATAATTGAAGGTGGAGCTTCATGCCCTCCTAGTCTATGATCATTACTATGGCTTCCTATTGCAGCTCTTAAAGAAACGGCATGTCTCTTTACAGCTTCACAAACGATAGCAACCATTGCTAAAAATCTATAATTTTCATGAGGTGTAGACCCAGGTTCTAATAAGTTCGTTCCGTTATTATCTGATAAAGACCAGTTCAAATGCTTTCCACTTCCATTAATATCAGCAAAAGGCTTCTCATGAAAAAGACAAACAAAATCATGCTTTTGCGCAACTGTCTTTAAAGTAGCCATCAATAATTGATTATTATCTGCAGCAGTATTAGCATCACTAAAAATGGGTGCTATCTCAAATTGTCCTGGTGCAACTTCGTTATGTCTCGTTTTTGCAGGAATTCCCAATTTATATAATTCAATTTCACAATCTTGCATGTATGAAAGAACACGTTCCGGAATAGTTCCAAAGTAATGATCACTTAATTGTTGATTTTTGGGAGTTAAACTTCCCACTAAAGTTCTCCCACTCATAACAAGATCTTCCCTTTGATAATAAAAGGCCTTGTCTACAAGGAAGTATTCTTGCTCACAACCACAACTTGCAGTTACAGATTTTGCATCTTTAACCCCAATCAAGTTTAAGAAAGTTGTTGCCGCTTCACTTAATGAGCTCATTGATCTTAGTAATGGGGTTTTAATATCAAGAGCATCTCCATGATAGGAAATAAAAGCTGTAGGAATACAAAGAGTTTTCCCATTAGTATTTTCTTTAATAAAAATTGGTGAAGTTAAGTCCCAACAAGTATAGCCTCTTGCTTCAAAAGTACTTCTTGAGCCACCGTTTGGAAAAGAAGAAGCATCAGGCTCTCCTTGCATAAGTTGAGAAGCACTTAGTTTTTCTATAGGTCGATCACCTTTAAAGGTTAAAAACGCATCATGCTTTTCGGCGGTTGAACCTGTAAGAGGCTGAAACCAATGACAAAAATGTGTAGCTCCCTTCTCAAGTGCCCAGTTCAAAACAACATCTGCAATTTGTTTTGCTAGGCTTTTATCTAGGGCCTTGGTTCCTTCTAAAACACTAATTATTTCTTTTTGAGTATCAGCTGAAAAATTTCGATTGTTTTTTAATTGAAAAACATTTTGGCCAAAATACTGGCTTACTTTTAAGATTTTACCCTGTGAACTTTGAGGAAGCTCTTGATGGAGAGATTTTCTTTGAAGAACCTGGGATTTAGTAATTTCTCTAGTGTTTTGAAGACTCATGACAAACCTTTTGTTGGGAGATTTATTAAGCTTAGGTTATCATTTCAATAATATTCTGAACATCTCCAAGCTGTTACTATTTATAAGTTCATGCGTCAAAATTCTGTACTCTCGTGTGAGAAATGAATTAAGCTCATAGTTGTGAATAAATTTTTGCTAGAAATATGAAGAATTCTTCAAGTCTCTGATCACCATTTTATTTTTTTATGATCAACAATGTTCTTGACCAGTTTTTGAGTCTTTTCCACCCTGAACTTAAACTCAAACAATCGCCCTAACCTTGAAACTGTGATGGAATGATCAGCATCTTTGGCAAGATAGCTAGAAAGTGAGTTAAAAAACTTCTTACTTATTCTAGTACCATTAATAGAGATAATTTCATCTCCAGCATTTAATCCCATTTTATAAGCTAGTCCATCTTCAATAATAGAGTGAATAAATACCTGCTCTTGTTTAAACTCAGGTCTCAAACCTAAATGATACTTCCCTTGATCAAAATTGATCTCTATCGAATGTGTATTTAAAATACCCGCAAAGTCTATTTCTTCAGTGGTCTCTATCATCATTTCAAACTCTTCAGCAATCTTTTCATTAGAAACTTTCCGGACTAAATCCATAAACTCTGATTTATTGATTCCTTGGTCAGGTCTAGCTTTATAATGATTCCATAGAGCATCAGTTAAAACCTTCATCGTCTTTCCTAGCTCTAAAAGTCTTGCATGTAGGACTAAAAAAACCAATCCACCTTTTAGATAATAACTAATGGTAGAATTACGGCTGTTTTCGTGAGGCCTATAGAGTTTAATCCAGGCATCAAATGAGCTTGCCTCCAATGAATCATACTTTCTGCCAGGAATACTGAAGTATAAATTTAAATCATCTCGAATTAATTCCCAATATTCTTTTTCAGAAATAAGTCCAGTCTTTAAGGTTAAGTAATTATCCATAAAGCTAGTTAATCCTTCAGCTAACCAAAGCATGCTAGTATAGTTTTCATTTTGATAATCAAACGGACCTAATTCAACTGGTCTTATTCTCTTAACATTCCAAGTATGAAAATATTCATGCGTCGTAAGTGTTAACCATTTAATATAATCCTTTCTATTATTTAATTTTCTTCCATCAAAAGCTAAGACAGTTGAGTTTTTATGTTCTAAACCACCATATAAGTTAGGTGCAAAATGAGTAATAAAGCTATAATGATCGTACGGGATATCAATCATATAATCAGAAACTGTTTCTACAATTTTCTTAATATCACCTTTTAAATCTTGAGAATGTGGCCACGTTGCTCCATAAAAGGCGAGATGGTGATCCTTACCTTGAACTTTGAAACCATCACTTTCATGGTTACCTATTTCAATGGGACAATCTAATAAGTCATCATAATTATCCGCTTTATAGATAAAGACTTCTCGATTGGTTGAAATATCTTCTAACCCCGTAATGACTTTTGACCATGCTGCCGGGAAGCGTAATTCGATTTCTGGAGCAATAAAAACGTAATTACTTACTCCCATTAAAAGACAAGGTAGATGTAAAAATGCATGCGAATTATCAACATGGCTTGTTCTTACCGTTAATTCATGACAGTAAATTAGATATTCTACGGAGAATTCTTTTGGAGCAGACTTTAAAGACCAAGTTCCTTTCTTAATTTTTTCATACTCTATGAAGCTCCCAGATTTATCCAGCACCTTAAATTTTGACAAATGCTTAGAGTATTCTCTCATTAAATAAGATCCAGGTGACCAAGACGGGAGAAATAGTTCGATTTCATTTAAATTATTTTCTGAAACATCGATTCTTAACTTAACTTGGTGAGTTTGAGGATTTTCGATTTCTAATAAGTATTTAACTTTCATTTTGCATACTTCCTATGTTTACAAAGTTTTAGATACATTTTATTGTTGATTCACCATGATGGATATTGATTTCACAGATTTTGACCCGAAAAAAACTAAAATAGAGTTTAGCAATAAAGCTGCCGAGCAAATTAAACTAATTTTAGATAATGATTATACGCTCACTACTAATTCTTTGAGGATTCAGATTAGTGGAAAAGAATGTGATGGATTTAGATATGAGATTGGATTTGATCAAAAAAAAGAAAATGATGAAATATTTAATCAAGAACTTATTAGTATTTTAATGCAGCCATTTACCGCCTATTTTTGTCAGAATATTACGATCGATTATTTAACTGATGGTAAGAATGATATAGATGGGTTTATCATAAAAAATCATGATCAAGGAAATTATCAAGGTAAGTTTTTTAAGGACAAATAATATGAAATTTTTAATTCTTTTTCTTTCTTTAAATCTTTTTTCTGATTCATTTCATAAAGATTCAATCTCAGTAAATGGAGAATGTACTGAAAAAATTAATCCCGATAGAATTAGAATCGAATTTAATGTAGAAGTTACAGAAAAAAAACAGCAACAATCAACAATCAAAGCAAACGAAATCTACAAGAGATTAAAAGCTGGAGTTAATAAAATAAATCCTAGAGACTTAGAGCTGAATACTTCGAATTATAATGTTCATCCTAATTACGATTATAATGGTGGGAGAAGAAAGCTTCGGGGATATAAAACTAATATTGGCTTAACTGTGATATCAAGTGAGATGGAAAAATCTGGAGATATTATCAACGTTGGAAATATTGCAGGAGTGGCTAATATCCAAGGTCCTAATCCTTTTGTCTCTCTAACAACTTATCAAGAAAATTATAAAAAATGCTTAGCTATCGCTGCTAAAAATGCAAAAAGTAAAGCAAGGATGTTAGCCAAAACACTTGACGTGACTCTCGGAGATGCGATTAAGGTAAACGAAACAAATCATAATTCTTATCAAGTTCACAGACCTCAAAGAATGATGATGAGGTCTGCAAAGTCTATGAGTAGCGTGCAAGCTGATTCAGCTCCAAGCATGGAATTTGGCAAGCAAACATTAAACGTTAAATTAAATGTTCAATTTGCGATACGTTAGAATTTAAGAATATCTAAACCGTATCCATCTCTATCACAAACCCCTTTACTGGCTTTTGGCACAATTCCATCATATCGACCATCAAGTCTTTTTCTGTTTGCAATAAAATTTCTTCTCGTGTCAATCAAACTTAATTTACAAAGATTCAAAACATAGTCTTTATCGTCTTGAGAAATATCTTTGTCATTTAAAATTGAATCTGTTCGCGAGATAACTGCTGTCTGCACATAAAGAGCAATGGCCATATTTGCAATTCTATTTTGTGGAAACTCATTTCC
>ENA-ORXM01003470-ORXM01003470.1-marine-metagenome-genome-assembly--contig:-NODE-3470-length-15581-cov-2.829463_pt1 | contig 15581 bp, 13 predicted proteins | sample MGYA00237867_ERZ511480 | MGnify/ENA primary metagenome ERZ511480 (study PRJEB26309, sample SAMN06266103) | marine metagenome | isolation source: Algal blade | place: United Kingdom:Sidmouth, United...
ACGAACTGACGTCAGAATGCGGGCGAGGTCGCCTCGGCCGACCGGTCGATCGACTCGAACATCGACCGCACCCTGTCGAGGTTTCGGTCGACGAACTCGGCCGAGACGGCACTCGCGCCGAAATCGCGGGCGTTGCCCATGATCAGCGCCATCCACCAGAGATGGCGGATCACCACGAACGTGTCCACCAGCGCCAGATCGTTTTCGCCGATGTCGCGCGTCGCTCGATAGCCCTCGATGAAGGCCGACCACAGCGCCTGCTCGTTGTCGTCGCCGCGGATGCCCCACTTGAACGTGGCCCACTCGAACACGCGCAGACCGACGCCGCAGCAGTCGAAGTCGAAGTGCGTCATCGATCCCTCGTGCAGATGGACGTTGCAGCCGTGACAGTCGCCGTGGCAGAAGCCGACATCGAGCGTGTCCGTCGGCACGGCACTCACGGTGCGTCGAAGATCGCCCGCCGTCGCCTCGAGCATCGCCAGGCCCGGCGCGCTTTGTTCACAGAAGGGCACGATGATCTCGAGCGAGCGGTCCAGCAGGTACGCCAGGTCGAGCGCCGGTCGAACGTGGCGCGTCGCGAAGCCTTCGGACCAACGATGGAGCTCGGCAACCGACGCGCCGAACAGTCGCCCCATCTCCACATCGTCGTAGTCCGGTTCCGCCCCCTCGGCATGCGTGGTCAGGATCGCGTACCGCGGCCCTTCGGGCGCGCTCAACTCGCTGACGTACCCACCGTCCCGCCGTTCGATCGGGCCGGCCACCTTGGCGCCTCGTCCCGCGAGGTGAAGCAGCGCGGCGACCTCGAAGTCGACCGCTTCGCGTGACCGCAGCCCGTGCCGGTAGACGCGCAGGGAGTAGCGCGCATTCGCGCACTGGACCTGGTAGGTGTCGTTCACCCCGCGCTCCCAGAACCGGCAACTCTCCGCGTCGTCCACGGCGGAAGACGAGTGCCGGGGCGCGCGAGGGCACGGTGTCGTTCAGCGTGTGGAGCGTGGCCGCGATGACGACGCTCGACGCGACGAGCAGCGTCAGCGCCGTGCCGAGCGACAGCAGCATCGGGCGGAGTGCGGTGCCCGGGCGATGCAGTCCCGCGAGCGCCATCCGCGCGGCGAATCGCCCCTCGAGGGCGGGCTGACGGCCCAGCCACAGCGCGAAGCGCCGCACCAGCCGGACGATGCCCTCGAGCGCGACGAGCAGCAGCGCCATCGCGATGACGAAGGCGACGCCGATGAGCGGGTCCGGCACGACGACGAGCAGCACGAGCGTGACGGCGACGAGGAGGACGAGTGTCGCGACCCGGTAACTCGCCGGAAGCGTGCCGTCCGGATCGTCGACGCCGCGAATGAGGAGGGCCGGGCGCATCGACAGCGTGCGCCCCAGCGAAGGGAGCGCGAAGGCGAGGGCGGCGAGCACCCCGAACAGCACGCTCGTCAGCGCCGGGGCGAGGAGGTCGGCCATGCTCGCCGTGACCGGCAATCGCGCCGCGAGCGCGTGCGCGGCGAGCCACGCGACGAGCGAGCCCGTGAACGCACCCGCGGCGCTCGCCGCGAGCGCGACCAGCACGGTCTGCCCGATGAAGACGTAGGACACCTGCGCCGCCCGCGCGCCGAGCGACTGCAGCGTCGCGAGCGTGCGGAACTTCGACTGCAGGTAGGCCCCGATGCTGTTGGCGACGCCGAGCCCCCCGATCAGCAGCGTCGCGATGCCGATGAGGAGCAGCACCGAGGCGACCCGGTCGAGCTGCTCGCCGACGAACTCGCCGCGCTCCCCCAGGGTGTCCACCTCGTAGCCCGCGTCGGGGAAGGCGGCGAAGAACGCGTCGCGCCAGTCCTCGGGATCCATGGCGGTGCGCACGCGATACTCGTAGTCGAGGACGCTCGTCGGCAGCACCAGCCCGCTCGCGGCGAGTGCGCCCTCGTCGAGCATCAGCGGCGGACCGCGGAAGTCCGCCCGGAAGCTCCGGTCGGGCTGCTCGCGGATCAACGCACGAAGCTCGACCGACAGCGACCCGACAAGGACGCGGTCTCCCGTCGTCACGCCGAGCTGCTCGGCGAGCACCGGGTCGAACGCCGCGCCCCAGGTGCCGTCCGGCGCCTGCCCCACCGCGTCGGCGAGCGCGATGTCCGGCTCGAGCCGGATATCGCCGTAGAGCGGGTAGGCATCGTCGACGCTCTGCAGCTCGACGACAGTGAAGTCGCCGGCCCCGGTACCGAGCATCGTCCGAAGCTCGACGAGCCGCGACACGGTGCCGTTCGCCTCCAGCCAGTCGAGCTCCTCGGGCGCGAGCACGTCGCGCGCCTCGACCTGCACATCGCCGCCGAACAGGAGCCGCTGCTGGGCGTCGAGCCCGCCGCGCACGAGCTCGAGAAGCCCCGTGCAGGCCGCGATGAGCGTGATGCCGAGGAACAGCGATACCGAGAACACCCAGAGCGAGCGCATCGCGAGGCTGCCACGAAGGTCCCGGAGCAGAAAGCCCGTCAGCGCCGTCGCACCGGGCCCCGGGCGCGAGCCCGCGTCGGCCGCGCTCACGCCGCCCCCCACCGTGGCGCACCGTCGTCCGGTACCTCGGCGTGCAGACGGCCGTCGTGCAGGTGCAGCGTCCGGTCGCAGCGGGCGGCGAGCGCGGGGTCGTGGGTGACGAGCACGAGCGTCGTGCCGGCCTCGCGGTTCAGCGCGAACAGGAGTTCGACGATCGTCTCCCCGCTTCTCTCGTCGAGGTTGCCGGTCGGTTCGTCCGCGACGAGCAGGCTAGGCTCGTGCACGAGGGCGCGGGCGATGGCGACGCGCTGCTGCTCGCCGCCCGAGAGCTGCATCGGGTAGTGATCGACGCGGGCGCCGAGCCCGACGCGCTCGAGCATGGCCTGCGCTGCCGCCCGCCCGCCACTGCGCCCGGCGATGTCCATCGGCAGCGCGACGTTCTCGGCCGCCGTCAGGCTCGGGATCAGGTGAAAGGACTGGAACACGATGCCGATGCGCTCGCGCCGCAGATCCGCCCGCCCGTCGTCGTCGAGCGCGTCGAGCGACTCCCCGTCGATGCGCGCGCTGCCCGCGCTCGCCTGTTCGAGCCCGGTCAGCAGGAGCAGGAGCGTCGTCTTCCCCGAGCCCGACGGCCCCACGATCGCGACCCGTTCGCCGCGCGCGACGGCGAGCGACAGGTCGTCGAGCACGCTGACCTCGGCGCCTGCGGCGACGTAGCGCATCGACAGGCCGTCGAGCGCGATCATCGGAGTGTCCGTCACGGCAGGTGGCATCGTCGTCGCGTGAGCGTGCATCGGGGTAAATTCCGGTCGGGAATCCCCGACCATCGTGCCAGCGAGGAGTCCACCGGTGTCAGGATGATCAGCAAGGCCTGAGCGCGCAGTGCGCGAACGAGCGTCTTGCGCGCCGAAGGCGGAGCGTCGACATCACGCTCTCGCGATCGATCGCGGCGGGCGCGTACGGACGACGTCGACGAGACCTCTTGACGACGACGGTGGGGCGCAGGTCTACCGGCGTGCAGTCACACGAGCCGTGCGGGTCGCGCCCGACCGGCGAGACGCGGTGGCTCGAACTCGATGTCGTCGTCCGGATCCATCGAGAGGACGTCGACGCCGTTCGGTGCCGTGCCGATGGCCGAGTCCCTTTCGGACCCGAGCAAGCGCGGAGGGTCCGACTCGTTCGCCGCGATCGATTCGAGCATGGCACGGCGAAGCGCCGCCGCGGTGTCGCCGTTCGTCTGCAGGATTCTGGCGGCGTGCTCGATCAGCTTGATGTCATCCAATGACATGTCCTCGTCCTTGTCGAGACGCCGTTCGTAAGCGGCGCCGACGTCTGCCACGTGGTTCGGCATCTCGTCTTCCGGCTCTTCTGAGTTCATGGCAAGCGCTGCTACGGCGAGGGATGGTCTGCCAGGTGCGAGTCGAACCGGGCAATCACTGTACCCGATTCGCCGCGCGGCTCGATGCAGACCGGTTCCACCGGCATGGCAAAGCCAGCACGAATCGCCGGCTCGAGTGGGGGCAGGCAGGCCGGTGAGAGCACTCGGGGGTACGTGGGCGGGCGCCCCCGGCAGGATCATCGTGCAAGCGAGGGCGTCTCGCACCACTCACCGACCTTCCGCCAGCGCCGGATCGTGCGCCGGCTGCCTCCTGTTCCTCGATCGGCTGGACACGGTCGGCTGGCCGCTCGCCGTCGGCGATGCGCGCCGGTGACGACGCGGCCATCGGGGCGCTCGTCGAACGCGCCCTCGCGCGCGTCCGGCCCGGAGAACCCGATGGTCGTCGCGCGTCGCGGAACGGTCTCCGACGGGCGCTCCGCTACACTTCCCGCACCCGCCGCTCGCGCCTCTCACGGAACCCTTCATGACCCGACCCGAAGACCGCCCCGAATGGCAGGCGCTCGCCGCCCACCGCGAGGAGCTCGGCGAGACGTCGCTGCGTGACCTGTTCGCGGCCGATGCCCGCGCCGACCGCCCGCGCTTCGAGCGGTTCCAGGCGGAAGGGGCCGGCCTCTTCATCGACTTCTCGAAGAATCACCTGACGGACACGACGCACGAGCTGCTGGTCGATCTCGCACGGGCCAGCCACGTCGAGCTGAAGCTCCGCGGCATGTTTGCCGGCGAGGTGGTCAACCCCACCGAGGGGCGCGCCGCCTTGCACACCGCGCTCCGCAATTGCTCCGACGAGCCGGTGATGCTCGACGACGAGGATGTCATGCCGGGCATCCGGGACGTGCTCGCGCGCATGGGCGCCTTCGCCGAGCGCGTCCGGAGCGGGGCGTGGACGGGCCGCACGGGGAAGCCAATCACCGACATCGTCAACATCGGCATCGGCGGTTCGGATCTCGGCCCCCTCATGGCGGTCGAGGCGCTGGCCCCGTTCGCACACGAGCGGCTGCGCTGTCATTTCGTGTCGAACGTGGACGGCTCGCACATCGTCTCGACCACGAAGGGGCTCGACCCGGACACGACGCTGTTCATCATCGCCTCGAAGACCTTCTCGACCCAGGAGACGCTCGCCAACGCGCACTCGGCCCGGCAGTGGTTCCTGGATTCCGGTGCGAGCGAGACGGATGTGGCGAAGCATTTCGTCGCGGTCTCGACCAACGCGGACGCGGTCGGCGGCTTCGGCATCGACACCGACAACATGTTCGGCTTCTGGGACTGGGTGGGTGGTCGCTACTCGATCTGGTCGGCCATCGGTCTTCCGCTGTTGCTCAGCGTGGGGCCGGAGCGCTTCGAGCGTTTTCTCGAGGGCGGGCACGCGATGGACACGCACGTGCGCGACGCGCCGCTCGAGAAGAACCTGCCGGTGACGCTGGCGCTGCTCACCGTCTGGTACACGGGATTCCGCGGTACGCGCAGTCATCTCGTCGCCCCGTACGAGCAGTACCTGCACCGATTCCCGGCCTATCTGCAGCAGCTCACGATGGAGAGCAACGGCAAGCGCGTGCACGTCGACGGCTCGGCCGTGGCCGTGCCGACGGAACCGGTCGTCTGGGGCGAGCCCGGCACCAACGGGCAGCACGCCTTCTTCCAGCTCGTCCATCAGGGCACGCACGTCATCCCGACCGACTTCCTGATGGCGCTCGAGGCGCTCGAGCCCGTCGGCGAGCATCACGAGCTGCTGATGGCCAACTGCTTCGCCCAGAGCGAGGCCCTGATGAGCGGCAAGACGCGTGACGAGGTCGTCGCCGAGATGCGGGCCGCCGGCAAGGACGTGGCGGACATCGAGCGCCTGGCCGATCACCGCACCTTCCCCGGGGATCGTCCCAGCACCACGGTGCTGTTCCAGCGGCTCGATCCCTACACCCTCGGCGCGCTGATCGCGCTGTACGAGCACAAGGTGTTCGTCGAGGCGGCGATCTGGGACATCAACCCCTTCGATCAGTGGGGCGTCGAACTCGGCAAGGCGCTGGCAAGCTCGATCGTGGACGAGATCCGCGACGGCGCGACGGTGAGCGCCCATGACAGCTCGACCAACGGGCTCCTGAACCGCGCCCTGAAGCTCCGCAACCTGCAAGCGTCCTGACCCATGGCCAAGCGCAAGACCCCCGAGAAGATCCCCGAGGACATCGAGGAGCTTGCCCTCTCGGCCTACACCGAGAAGGCGTACCTCGACTACTCGATGTACGTCATCCTCGACCGCGCGTTGCCGCACGTGGGCGACGGGCTCAAGCCCGTGCAGCGTCGCATCGTCTACGCGATGAGCGAGCTCGGACTCTCGGCGGTCTCCAAGCACAAGAAGTCCGCCCGCACGGTGGGCGACGTGCTCGGCAAGTTCCACCCGCACGGAGATTCGGCCTGCTACGAGGCCATGGTGCTGATGGCGCAGCCGTTCACCTACCGCTATCCGCTGGTGGACGGGCAGGGCAACTGGGGCTCCCAGGACGATCCGAAATCCTTCGCGGCGATGCGCTACACCGAATCGCGGCTCGCGAAGTTCGCGAAATCCCTGCTTCAGGAACTCGGCCAGGGCACGGTCGACTTCGCCCCGAACTTCGACGGCACGCTCGAGGAGCCCACCCTCCTGCCGTCGCGCCTGCCGCACATCCTGCTCAACAGCACGACCGGCATCGCGGTCGGCATGGCCACCGACATCCCGCCGCACAATCTTCGCGAGATCGGCGGCGCCTGCATCCATCTCCTCGACAAGTCGCGGGCGACCCTCGACGACATCCTCGAGTACGTGAAGGGGCCGGACTACCCGACCGAGGCCGAGATCATCTCCTCGCCCGAGGACATTCGCCGCATCTACGAGACCGGCGGCGGCGGGCTGCGCGCGCGTGCGGTCTACGAGAAGGAGAAGGGCAGCGGTGACGTCATCATCACGGCGCTGCCCTTCCAGGTGTCGGGTTCGAAGGTACTCGAGCAGATCGCCGCCTTGATGAACGCGAAGAAGCTGCCGATGGTCGAGGATCTTCGCGACGAGTCCGATCACCAGAACCCGACGCGTCTCGTCATCGTGCCGCGCAGCAATCGCGTCGACGTCGAAGGCCTCATGCAACACCTGTTCGCCTCGACCGATCTCGAGCGCACGTATCGCGTCAACATGAACGTCATCGGGCTGAACGGTCGCCCGCAGGTCAAGGCGCTGCTGCCGATGCTCCGGGAGTGGCTGGAGTTCCGGGTCGAGACGGTCAGGCGCCGTCTGCGGTGGCGCCTGGACAAGGTCGAGAAGCGGCTGCACATCCTCGCCGCCCTGATGATCGCGTACCTCGATATCGACGAGGTCATCGCGATCATTCGCAACAACGACGAGCCGAAGCCGGTGTTGATGTCCCGCTTCGGCATCGACGACGTGCAGGCCGAGGCGATCCTCGAACTCAAGCTTCGTCATCTGGCGCAGCTCGAGGAGATGAAGATCTCGGGCGAGCAGGACGAACTCGCGAAGGAGCGGAACAAGCTGCAGGAGACGCTCGGCAGCGAGCGGCGCATGCGGACGCTGATCAAGAAGGAACTGCAGGCGGACATCGACACCTACGGCGACGCACGGCGCTCGCCCATCGTGCAGCGCAATGCGGCGGTGGCGATCTCGGAGGCCGAGCTCGTGCCGAGCGAGCCGATCACCGTCGTGCTCTCCCAGCGCGGCTGGGTGCGCGCGGGCAAGGGACTCGATGTCGATCCGCTCGCGCTCGCCTACAAGTCCGGCGACGCCTTCCAGAGTGCCGCGCGCGGGCGCACGAACGCGACCGCGCTGTTTCTCGATTCGACGGGTCGCGTCTACGGCGTACCCGCGCACGGTTTCCCGTCGGCCCGCGGTCTCGGGGAACCGATCAGCGGTCGCCTGAAGCCGCCCGACGGGGCGCGCTTCCTGTCGGTGATGATGGGGGCCGACGAGGACCGCTGGCTGTTCGCCTCGCGCGCGGGCTTCGGCTTCGTCGCACGCCTCGGGGATCTCGTGAGCCGGAACAAGTCGGGCAAGGCGGTCATCACCCTGCCGGTGGGTGCGGAAGTCCTGCCGGCCGCGCGAATCCTGTCTCTCACGGAGGATCTCGTCTGCGCGGTCGGCAGCGGCGGCAGCCTCCTGGCGTTTCCGGTGGGCGAACTGCCGGAGATGGCGCGCGGCAAGGGCAACAAGCTCTTCAACGTCAATGCGTCCCTGTTCGCCGCCGGCGAGGAATCGATGATCGCCGTGGCGGTGGTGCCGCGCGGCGGCAAGCTCCGGGTCGAATCGGGCAAGCGGCACACGCTGATCCGGTACGCGGAGCTGGAGGACTACCTCGGCTCGCGCGGGCAGCGTGGGCGGAAGCTGCCGCGCGGCTTCCAGACGGTCGCGGCGCTCTCGGTCGAGGCCTGATCGAAGCCCTCGACGCCGAGCGGATGCGCGGCTCACCGCGGTGCCGGGGCAGGGTAGCCGGCGCGCGGATCCGCGTCCGGAGGGGGTTCCGATCGGGGAGAATCGTCCGCGGCGGGTTTGAAGCGCCGCCGTGCGGCACTATGTTCAGGCACGACACAGACACCGGAAGGGTGCCACGATGATTCGCGTCCTGTTGTTTCTCGCCACCAATGCCGCGGTACTGGTGGTCTTCAGCATCATCACCTCGGTCTTCGGGCTCGACCGCGCGATCGGAGCGAGCAACGTCTCGCTCGTGATCTACGCGGCCCTGTTCGGCTTCGCCGGCTCCTTCATCTCGCTGTTCCTGTCGAAGCAGATGGCGATCCGCTCCATGCGGGTGCAGCTCATCGAGACGCCCACGAACGACACCGAACGCTGGCTGCAGTCGACCGTTCACGCCCAGGCGAAGGAAGCGGGCATCGGGCTGCCGGACGTCGGCATCTTCGACTCGCCGACGCCGAACGCCTTCGCGACCGGCTGGAACAAGAACGACTCGCTGGTCGCCGTCAGCACCGGTCTCCTGCAGACGATGAGCCCCGAGGAAGTCGAGGCCGTGCTCGGGCATGAGGTGGCGCACGTCTACAACGGCGACATGGTCACGATGGGTCTGCTGCAGGGCGTGCTGAATACCTTCGTGATCATCTTCAGCCGCATTCTCGGCGGCATGATCAGCTCGGCCCTGCGCGGCGGTCGGCAGGGCGGCGGCGGCTACGGCATGGGCTTCATGCTGGGCAACATCCTCGGCAACGTCGTGTTCGGCGCGTTGGCCAGCATCATCGCCGCGTGGTTCTCGCGGCAGCGCGAGTACCGGGCCGACGCGGGCGGGGCGAAGCTTGCCGGCCGCGAGCACATGATCGGCGCGCTCGAGGCGCTCAAGGGTGGCGGCGAGTCCCGCCTGCCGAGCAACCTGCAGGCCTTCGGCATCAGCGGCGGCGGTCGACTCGCGACGCTGATGGCGACGCACCCGCCGCTCGACGTGCGGATCGCGCGCCTGCGCGCCGAAGCCTGAGGAGTCACGGCCGGAACGCCTTCCCCTCTGCCGGTGTCACGGTGTTCGGCCGCAGGACGCCGGGCGAGGATGCGGCGGCGTTCAGCGCGCTTCCAGGCGCTCGACGACGGCGCGCGCCGACATGGCCTTGGCCGGCAGGGTCAGCGTGTGAATGCGGACGGCGGAGGGGCGTTCGATGAAGCCGCCGAGCGAGCCCAGGGTCTCGCGCACCTGAGCGGCAAGGTCGCGCGAGGCCTCGCCGCGGTGTCCGGGGCGCACCACCAGCAAGGCGCTTCTGCCGGCGCGGCCCAGCAGGGTCTCGCCCTGAAAGCGTCCGCGCAGCGCCTCGGCGGCGCGCAGCACCAGAAGATCCTCGTAGGCTCGACCGACGCCATCCGCCGGCCGCTCCTCGAGCGTTCCCGGCAGCAGGACACGCATGGCCGTGTAGCGACTCGACTCGCGCGCGTTGACCAGCATGGCCTCGAAACGCTCGACCAGTGCATCCCGGACCAGCAGTCCGGTTGCGGGATCCATCGTCGGCCCGTCGCTCGCCAGCGGCGCGAGCGCCAGTGTGTCGATCGCGATCAGACGGACGCCATCGCGCTCCGGGGCGAGCGGTTCGACCACCGCGGCGTGACGTGCGCCCTGACGCGTCCCGAGCACGACCTCGGCCGAGCGATTGCCGGGCAGCTCGTCGAGCGCATGCATGGAGACCGCATCCAGCCAGCCGCGCCAGCGCATGCCTCGTCCCCGCTTGCCGGTAGCACCCACCAGCGCATCGAAGCGGCGGTTGCCACGCAGCGGCTCGTTGCCGCGCAGCAGCACCAGGGCGCGAGGATGCGCCTCGAACAGCACGTCGCTGAGGGCACGTTCGTCGCCGAGGCGTCGCAAGGTCGCTCGCACACGGGCGTGACCGGCCCGTTCGTCGAGCACGCGGCGGACCGCGTGGCGCATCGTCTCCGGGTAGGTCAGGCCGACCACGTCGTCCGCGCCGCGCGCGAGCCAACTGCCCGCGTCCTGACCGAGCGGGGGGAACACCAGCACGATCGGGGCGCGTTCGGCGGGCCGTCCGAGCGGCCAGGGCAAGGTGGCGTCATCGGGCTGCGGCGCGAACACGACCAGGTCGTGTCGATGACGCAGCAGGCTGGCCGGTAGATTCTCCGGGTCGGCCAATTCGTCGACCAGGACTACCCGTGCATCGCCGCCGAGCAGGTCGGCGATCGCGGCCCGCCGCGAGGCGTTGGCCGCGAGCACGAGGCAAGCGAGTCGGATGGCGTCGTTCACGTGCGGTCCGCGGGGGAATGCATCGGATCGGACCTTCCGCGCGGAGCGCGATGGCATGTCGAGGCGAAAATCACCTTTGATTGTAGCTTGCGAACCAGCGGTCCGCTATCGCGCCGAACCAGACCGTCGGCAGCGGCCCGGCCGCGCCGTTATACTTCCGCGCGCCGAACACGGCGACCGGACCCACGGAACGAGAGCATGGCGAACTACGGCACCAACGAATTCAAGGGCGGACTCAAGATCATGCTCGACGGCGATCCGCACGCCATCGTCAGCAACGAGTTCGTCAAGCCGGGCAAGGGCCAGGCCTTCACCCGTACCAAGGTCCGTAACCTCAAGACCGGGCGCGTCGTGGAGCGCACCTTCAAGTCGGGCGACACGGTGGAGTCCGCCGACGTCATGGACACGAAGATGCAGTTCCTCTACGGCGACGGCGAGGCCTGGCACTTCATGGACCCGGAGACCTTCGAGCAACTCGAGGCGAACGAGACGACCGTCGCCGACGCGAAGCTCTGGTTGCTCGACGGTGCCGACTGCGAGGTCACGCTCTACAACGGGCAGCCGCTCGCGATCACGCCGCCCAACTTCGTCGAGCTGACGATTACCGAGACCGACCCCGGCCTGCGCGGCGACACCGCGACCGGTGGCACCAAGCCCGCGCACATGGAGACGGGCGCGGTGGTCAAGGTGCCGCTGTTCATCGAGGAAGGGGAGAAGGTCCGCGTCGACACGCGAACGGGCGAGTACGTCTCCCGCGTCAAGTAGTCGCGTGACGCCCTGGGAACCGCGCGCCCCGCTCGAGCGCCTGCGGTTCGTCGCGAGCCTGCGCGCCGTCATCCGGGCGTGGATGTCTGCCGAGAACGTGCTCGAGGTGACGACACCGGTCCTCTCGCGTGCCGCACCGGCGGATCTGCACCTCGACGCCTTCCGCACGGCGCCGTTGCCGTCGACGCCGACCGACGATGGCCCGTCGACGGACGGATCGCGCTGGTTGCAGACCTCCCCCGAGTATCCGATGAAACGTCTGCTGGCCGCGCACGGGGTCGACATCCACCAGATCGCGCCGGTGTTCCGGGCGGGTGAGCGCGGCGCGCGCCACAACCCCGAGTTCACGATGCTGGAGTGGTACCGGATCGGGATGGACCACAACGCGCTGATGGACGACGTCGCGGCCCTGTTCGAGACCTTGTGGCGGCGTTTCGATCGCCCCTGGCATTCGCCGGAGCGGCACGGTGTGCACGACCTCGTGAACGAGGTGCTCGGGGCGGGTGCGGCAGCGACCGACCGGGGACCCTTTCTGGACGTCGTGCAGGTGCGCGCGCATTTCCTGGCCGAAGGACGCTCCTGGCCGGCGTCGATCGGCGACGATGCCGACGCGGCGCTCGACCTGCTGCTCGACGAGTTCGTGCTGCCGCGCCTGCCGCGGGACCGCTTGACCTTCCTGCACGGCTGGCCACCGTCGCAGGCCGCCCTCGCGCGGCTCGGCACGGACGCGGCGGGGCGCGACGTCGCCGAGCGGTTCGAGGTCTACATGGGCGCGCTCGAAATCGGCAACGGGATCACGAGCTCGCCGACGCGGACGAGCAGCGCGCGCGTTTCGAGCAGGAACTCGCCCGCCGGCGTGCAGGCGGACGCGAGACGCCACCGCTCGACGAGGGCCTGCTCGGTGCGCTCGCCGCGGGTCTCCCGGACTGCGCGGGCGTCGCCGTCGGCCTCGATCGACTGGCGATGGCGCTCGCCGACGTCACGCACATCGACGAGTTGATCGCCTTCCCGTTCGAGCGCGCCTGACGATGGGCGAGGCAGACCCGGGCACCGTCATCGCGACGGACGTCGGCGACGTACTCCGCATCGCCGACATCGGCGTGGCCGCCGTGCAGTCCCTGTTCGCGCCCGCCGGACTGTCGGTGGCGACGGTCGCGAACGAGCGCCCGATTCCCGGCAGCCATTGGGGCGACGACGAGGCGGGACTGATCCGGCGAACGCTGTTTGTCCGGAACGATACCCCCGTGCACTCGGCGCTGCACGAGGGCTGCCACTGGCTGATGATGGACGAGTCGCGGCGCGAAGCCCTGCACACCGATGCGGGCGGAACCTCGACCGAGGAGAACGCGGTGTGCTGCCTGCAGATCCTGCTGGCGGATCGGCTGCCCGCGATGGGCCGCGCGCGAATGCTCGCCGACATGGATCGCTGGGGCTACTCCTTCCGCCTCGGCTCCGCCGCGCGCTGGTTCGCGGAGGATGCCGACGATGCCCGCGAATGCCTGGTCGCGCTGGCCGGACATCTCGACCCGGTGCTGGACGGCATCGATCCCGCGGACACGCGCGTCGTGACATCGGTCAATGCGTCGGTCGACGCGTGAGCCAGGACGCGTGAGCCAGGACGCCTGAGCCCGGACGCCTGAGCCAGGACGCCTGAGCCAGGACGCCTGGACCCCGACAAGGTGGCAGCGCTCGACGAGTAGGGCAGAACGGGGCCGACCGCGTGCTCGCCTATATCCTTCGTCGTCTCGTGCTCGTGATCCCGACGTTGCTGGGGATCATGGTGCTGAACTTCGTGATCGTGCAGGCCGCGCCCGGCGGGCCGGTCGAGCAGGTGATCAGCCAGATGAAGGGACAGGCGGTCAGCGCGACCGCGCGCGTGTCGGGTTCGTCCTCCGACTCGCCGGGCGGCGGGGGCGCCGGCGGCGCGTCGGGCGGGGAGAGCTATCGCGGCTCCCGCGGCCTCGAACCCGAGCTCATCGCCGATCTGGAGCGACAGTTCGGCTTCGACAAGCCGCCCGTCGAGCGCTTCCTGAAGATGATGGGCGACTATGCGCGTCTCGACTTCGGCGAAAGCTTCTTCCGTGACCGTGACGTCGTCGACCTGGTCATCGACAAGATGCCGGTGTCGATCTCGCTCGGGCTCTGGACGACGCTGCTCGTCTACCTGATCTCGATTCCGCTCGGCATCGCCAAGGCCATGCGCGACGGCAGCGCCTTCGACGTCTGGACCAGTGCCGTCGTCATCGTCGGCTACGCCATACCGGGCTTCCTGTTCGCGATCCTGCTGGTCGTGGTGTTCGCGGGCGGCAGCTTCCTCGACTGGTTTCCGCTGCGTGGTCTGAGCAGCGAGAACGCGGACACGCTGTCGTTCGGCGGGCGCGTGCTCGACTACTTCTGGCACCTCGTGCTGCCGATCACGGCGATGGTCGTCGGCGGATTCGCGAGCCTGACCATGCTGACCAAGAACTCCTTTCTCGACGAGATCGACAAGCAGTACGTGCTGACCGCGCGCGCCAAGGGACTCGGCGAACGTCGGGTGCTCTACGGGCACGTGTTCCGCAACGCGATGCTGATCGTGGTCGCGGGCTTCCCGAGCGCCTTCGTCGGCGTGCTGTTCACGGGATCGCTGCTGATCGAGGTGATCTTCTCGCTGGACGGTCTCGGGCTTCTCGGCTTCGAGGCGGCCATCAACCGCGACTACCCGGTCATGTTCGGCACGCTCTTCTTCTTCACGCTGCTGGGGCTCCTGCTCAACATCGTCGGCGACGTCATGTACACCGTCATCGACCCGCGCATCGACTTCGAGCGACGCGCGCTCTGATGGCGACGGACGGGAGGCCCGCCCAGCCGCACGGTCAGCGTGAGGAACGGCTCGTCGACGGGATCGACGACGGCACGGGAGCCGGGGTTGCCGGCAGCAACGCCGCCTTTCGGGAGGGCCGATCGAGCGCGCTCGTCGGCAACGCGATGCCGACCGGGGAAACGGGTGATCTCGTCCCCCCCGCCACGGCCCTCGCGGAAGGGGAAGGCCGTGCGCGGAAGCGCTCGCTCTCGCCGATCGGCGCGCGGCGCTGGCGGACGTTCAAGGGCAACCGCCGCGGCTACGTGTCGCTGTGGCTGTTCGCGGCGCTGTTCGTGGTCACGCTGTTCGCGGAGTTCGTCGCGAACGATCGTCCGCTCTTCGTCCGCTACGACGGCGCGAGCTACTTCCCCGTCCTGTCCGACTACCCCGAGACGGCGTTCGGCGGCGACTTCGACACCTCGGCCGAGTACCGCGACCCCTTCGTCGCCGAACTCATCGAGGAGAAGGGGTGGATGCTGTGGCCGCCCGTCCGCTATGCGCACGACACCGTCAACTACGACCTGCCGGTTCCGGCGCCCGCGCCCCCTTCGGCGGACAATCTGCTGGGCACCGACGATCAGGGCCGCGACGTGCTCGCGCGGATCATCTACGGCTTCCGGATCTCGGTGCTGTTCGGGCTCACGTTGACGATCACGAGTTCGATCGTCGGGGTGGCGGTCGGTGCCGTGCAAGGCTACTTCGGCGGCTGGACCGATCTCGTCGGGCAGCGCGTCCTCGAGGTCTGGTCGGGCCTGCCCGTGCTGTACCTGCTCATCATCCTCGCCAGCATCGTCGAGCCGAACTTCTGGTGGCTGCTCGGGCTGATGCTGCTGTTCAGCTGGATGTCACTGGTGGGGGTGGTGCGAGCCGAGGTGCTGCGCGCGCGGAACCTCGACTACGTGAAGGCGGCGGCGGCGCTCGGCGTCGGGCGCTGGACGATCCTGCGACGTCACGTGCTGCCGAACGCGATGGTCGCGACGCTCACCTTCCTGCCGTTCATCCTCAACGGCTCGATCACCACGTTGACCTCCCTCGACTTTCTCGGTTTCGGTCTGCCGCCCGGTTCGGCCTCGCTCGGTGAGCTGCTCGCGCAGGGCAAGCAGAACCTGCAGGCACCCTGGCTCGGCATCACCGCATTCGTGGTGCTGGCGGTCATGCTCAGTCTGCTGATCTTCATCGGCGAGGCGGTGCGCGACGCCTTCGATCCGCGGAAGAGCGGTCGATGAGCGGCACCGATCCCCTGCTCGTGGTCGAGGACTTGTCGGTGACCTTCGGCACCGGCGAGCGCGCGACGACCGTCGTCCGCGGTGTCTGCTTCGAACTCGCGGCTGGCGAGACCCTCGCGCTCGTCGGCGAGAGTGGCTCGGGCAAGTCGGTCACGGCGCTT
>ENA-ORXM01003471-ORXM01003471.1-marine-metagenome-genome-assembly--contig:-NODE-3471-length-15580-cov-3.478295_pt1 | contig 15580 bp, 13 predicted proteins | sample MGYA00237867_ERZ511480 | MGnify/ENA primary metagenome ERZ511480 (study PRJEB26309, sample SAMN06266103) | marine metagenome | isolation source: Algal blade | place: United Kingdom:Sidmouth, United...
CACAGCATTAGCAACAGCTAATGCCGCCTATTACTATGCAAAAGGAGTCTCTAGAAAGCATATAAAAGCAAAATTGAAAGGAGCTTCTTTCAAGGAAACTAGTTTGATTGGAACCAATTTTCGACGAGCTGACTTGACGGATGCTGATTTGACAGAAGCAGATGTAGAAGGTGCTACTTTTGATCGTACGATTATGATTCGTACACAAATGGCAGGCTTGAATGTAGATGAATGTACGATGACAGATGTCTTTTTGACAGAAAAAGCTTTGCAAGATTATTTGGATATGAACAGCAAAAAAGAGAATATTTTTGAGGATTAATAAATTCTCAATACCAAGATACTTGGGCATTCGTGCCTCTGTCTTTTTATAGAAACCGCACTTCTGTAGAAATACTCAATGAGCTGCTTCCTTTTGGAAGTGGCTTTTTTTCGTTAAATAGGGTAGTTTTAAAATGAAAATTTATTATATTTATTGAAATAATTGAGTTTAATTTAAAAAGCCAAAATCAATGCAAAAAATAGCCTTCTATTTATTTCTCCTAAGCTTCATAACAGCTTGCCAAGTAGTAAAACTGCCTAAGCAACCCTTGACTAGTGAACAGGTAGCTCTAGCTTATTTTTTGGATACTTTGGCTCCTAATGACCCGCATTTGAAGGGGCGAGAGTTTGAGTTTGATTTTGTGGTGCGTCAAGGGATTGGAAGTTGGCAAGAAACTTCGTATGCTAGACCTTCAAGGTGGCAGTCTATAGCAGCTTATGAAGTAGAAGATTCTACATTTAAGTATTTACAAAAAGGGAAGGATAATTTTATATCATCAACACCTCTTAGGTTAAAACGTATAAGGAAAACTAAAAAAATTAAATACGAGAATACTTCAGATTTTTTTTACAACTATTTTGTAATTCCTCGTGGTGTAGATACTTCTAATGTAGATTTTTTGAAAGTAGATGGGGGTATTATCTATTTAGGAAGCCAATATACTGAATTGCCTAATGGTTCTTTTTATACAATGAGTCGCCTTCAAGTTATATATGTATGTGATAAAGTGATTTATAATAAATCCTATTACTTTATTTTACGAAATGATGTTATAAAGTATCTTTCATCTTATATCACTAATCATAGGGAAGATTATAAAGAAGGGAAAAATACTTATTTAATAACACCTTAAAACTCAAAAATATTAATTATCATGTCAAGATTAAAATTAGAAAAAGAGCTTCTAAAAATTGAGAACATATTAAAATCCTGTAAACTATTCTTTGAGCAAAATAATTCTAAAGAAGATAATCTTTACACAATTATTTTAGAACAATCAGCATTGGTAGAAAAAATTAATGCCAAAATTTTATCAAGTGCCCCTCCAAGTCCTTGTGATAAAATAAGAGCTAAATATATTTCTGAGCCTAATATAGGTAATGACCCCAAGCAGATAATCATAATTGATAGACGTAGTTTGTTAAGACCAAGTAGAAAGGCAGCAAGAGATCCTTTTTTAGCTAGAAAGGAGCTTTTGAAGAATTTAGAATGCCTAAACCAAGATAAGAGGTTGGAGAGAAAAGAGCTTACACTATCTATTTCTAATGGAATTCTTATTGTTAATTCTGCTAATAATCGTTATCGTTTTGAGGGTAATACGATAATTGATACTTTAGGTATAATTCCTAGTTGTTTAGAAAATGGTTTAGACTTTTCTAATGGAGAATTTCGAGATCGTAAGACTTTACAAAAGTTAATAGGTGACTTGCGAGCAAAAAAGCTGCTTTACTCCCAAAAAAGGCAAGCATTAGAAAATAAAATGGAGTTAGTTCGTGCAAACATCAGCTCTTTGTTGGTAACTCAAGAAGATATAAATGAATTACAAGCCTTAAGCGAATTATATCAAGGAGAGAATAAAGATAAAAGGAAAGAATCTATTTGTAACAGCATCAACATTTTGCATACGACAAGAAATGACCATTACAGAATCCAAAAAAATGACACTGTCTACCAAGCTCTAACTTTCAATGGGGTAGAGGAAATTCAAATGGCGGCGGATTGGGGGGCAGATGGTCGGTATACATTGTTGGAAAAAGAGTTGTTGGAAGCTTTCGAAAAATCTACTAAAAGAGTCGAATCCACAGGTGAACCTAATATATTAAAAGAGCATGAAGAGGAAGTGGAGGAAGATAAGTATGTGGTAGATGAGGTTGATTTGCCTTATGCTGCACAAGGAGAAGGGGACGAACAGCCAATTGATTTGAATGATATTGATCAAGGAGCCTTGGGTGATTGTTATTATTTGTCTTCGATTGGAGCAGTTGCGAAAGATTATCCTGAGTTATTTACAAAAGGAGCAGAGGGAAGTATAGTACAAGAAAAAGCCGATAAATATATAGTTACCCTGCATTTGAGAACGGATAGAAATTCTTTGGAACGTAGACCTGTGGAGGTGGAAGTCTCTAAAAAATCATTAACAGACAAGACTGGAAATCCTATTTATGCAGGCAAGTCGGATGGAGAGCTTTGGGTGATTTTGTTGGAACGAGCTTTGGCACAAGAAATGGGGGATTTTGATAATATAGTAGGAGGTCAACCTGAGAATGCAATGGAAATGCTAACTGGAAAAAGTGCTCATACCTTACAGTTTGCAGATTTGGAAGGATCTACAAGGGAACAGACTGATTATTTATTGGAGCAATTAACAAGAGCAGAGGAGGCGAATTATCCTGTAACGTTTAGTTCCAAAGGAACGGGGGAAACACCAAAAGATATCGTTGATGCAGATGGCAATAGAGTGACCTTGTTCAGTGGACATGCTTATACTTTTGAAAAACTAACAAATACTGTTGTTCATTTGTACAACCCACATGGAAAAGCACATTTGAAGTTGAATATGAATACTTTATTGAGGGAGTTTCGTTCAGCTAGTGTCTTGGCTTTACAAAAATAAAACCTTCAATTTTAGATCAAAACTAAAAAATAAATAGAAATACGCCATCTGCTGCTTCCTCTAGAAGTGGCTTTTTTTTGTACTTTTAGGAAGAGTACAACATGCTTAGTTATAAAATTATGTTAAGAAATTCTTAGATGATAACTTTTGGGTTGTTATTTGATTATTAAAGGAAAGAATCCTTAAGGAATGAAAAATAAATAAAGTATCATTAGCTTCGCTGAGCACTTACGTGCGTCTCTACGTTCGTGGAGAGAGCTTAGCATCCGAGACCTTCGGGTTCTACACGAAGTATTGTCAAGGTGCTCTTAGTTTTTATTTGTTTATAAAAAACGGCTACATTATTTTAATAAATAACATAGCCGATGATAAGTATTTTTTACATAATATTTTCAACTACCATTTCTGCTTCATCAGAGGCAAACAGCGGAAAGTTGGCCATATATTCATTTATTTCTGAACGCACTTGGCTAATTGCATCTTCATCATTAATATCCGTCAAGACACGATCAATCCAATCTACTGTTTTTAAGCAATCGGCTTCTTTAAAACCACGTGTTGTCGCAGCAGATGTTCCTACGCGCATTCCAGAAGTTACAAAAGGAGATTCCGAATCGAAAGGAACCATATTTTTATTCACAGTAATATCAGCCTTGATTAACGTATTTTCAGCGTCTTTTCCTGTTACTCCTTTAGCCCTCAAATCCAACAACATCAAATGATTTTCAGTTCCCCCTGAGATTACTTTATATCCTTTATCTACAAAAGCATCTGCCATCACTTGTGCATTAGTAATTACTTGTTTTTGATAATCAATAAAGCTAGGTTGCAATGCTTCATGAAAAGCAACCGCCTTTGCAGCGATTACATGCTCCAAAGGACCTCCCTGTATACCAGGAAATACCGCACTATTAAGTAAAGAGCTTATTTTTTTAAGACTACCACTTTTTTTCCAACGCTGATTGAATGGATTTTCAATATCCTTCCCCGCCAAGATCATTCCCCCTCTAGGTCCTCTCAAAGTTTTGTGAGTAGTAGTAGTTACAACATGACAATATTCCAACGGGTTTTTTAGCAAACCTGCTGCAATTAAACCTGCTGGATGTGCCATATCACACCACAAAAAAGCACCTACTTCTTCTGCTATTTCTCTAAAACGCTCATATTCCCATTCTCTAGAATAGGCAGAGGCACCACAAACAATCATTTGTGGTTTTTCCTTTTTAGCAATTTCAGCCACTCGATCCATATTAATACGTCCTGTCTCCTCCTCTACTCCATAAAAGAAAGGTTGATAGATCTTACCTGAAAAGTTAGCTGGCGATCCATGCGTCAAATGACCTCCATGAGACAAATCAAATCCTAGTACTTTGTCACCAGGATTCAAAGCCATTAAATAAACAGCTGCATTGGCTTGTGCTCCTGAATGTGGTTGCACATTGGCATACTCTGCTCCATAAAGCTCACAAGCTCTATCTATCGCTAATTGCTCAATTTTATCTACTACTTCACAACCTCCATAATATCGCTTTCCTGGATACCCTTCGGCATATTTATTCGTCAAACAAGTGCCCATGGTTTCCATAACCTGCTTACTAACGATATTTTCAGAAGCAATTAATTCAATTCCTGCACTTTGGCGATTCCATTCTTGCTTAATCAAGCTTTGAATTTTGTTGTCTTTTAACATTGGTTGGCTCTACTGAGTAATTTTTATTGGTTTTTTGATAATAATAGTTTACTAAAGAAATACTTAGCTGCGCTGTTACTGCGTGATCTACACTAAATATAGTAAAGATTAAGGTTCTGATTATCAAAATTATAAAATACTTTATTTTGTTAATAACCAAAATACAACATCTAGTTCTCTTAAAGATCAACTACTATAACGAATAATATATTTCTTAGTTTTACGACTATATAAGTGCTCATTCAATTCATGTCTTAAAGGTACAAAAACTGATTTCAACTTTTCAATTATTCTCAAGGTAACTTATATAAGTATTCAATTCTATTCTAGGCAAAAATAAGGTTAGATACTTACAGCTATAAGTAAATTTATGGCACAAAATAAAAACACAAGACGAACTTTCTTTGTTTTAGTTTCATATTTCTATATCCTTCACTATCTTTAATATTATTTGATACTAATAATTTTGTTGTTTTGTATCTTTCCAAACAAAATTAACAAAGGCAATTCATCGAGATATTAATCATACTAATTTATACCTAATTATGAAAAAACGCGACTTTTTAAAAACGGGTGCTATGCTAACAATGGGGGCACTCATTACACCACTAGTAGGATGTGAAAGCAACACACCAAAAAAAGAACCTGAAATAGAAAAAGAACCAGAGAAAGCAACTGTGTTTACACTTCCAGAATTGGGCTATGCATTTGATGCCCTAGAGCCACATATTGATGCTAGAACAATGGAAATCCATTATAGTAAACACCATGCAGGATATACCAAAAAATTCAACAAAGCATTACAAGACATAGGTTCCTCAGAAAAGTCACTAGAGGGCATCCTGTCTACCCTCGAAGATAAAGAATCAGATTTAGGGCTTCGAAACAATGGGGGTGGTTATTACAATCACAGCCTATTTTGGAAAGTTATTGGTCCCAACAAAGGTGGTGAGCCTACAGGGGAACTGGCTGATGCTATTACACAAACTTTTGGTACTTTTGAAAACTTTTCTAACGAATTCAAAGACGCTGCAAAAACACGTTTTGGTTCTGGTTGGGCATGGTTAATCAAAGAACCTAGTGGTAAATTAGCGGTTACAGATACTGCTAATCAAGATAACCCTTTAATGTCTGGTATTGTAGGGCAAATAGGCACTCCTATTTTAGGTTTAGATGTTTGGGAACACGCCTATTATCTAAATTATCAAAATAGAAGAGGCGACTATATCAATGCTTTTTTCAATTTGATTAACTGGGAAGCCGTTGCTAAAAACTTAGCTGCTATTTAAATTATAATATTTCTGAATGCTTAGGAACTAAAAGCCTACCTAGACAGTTTTGTTGTCTAAGTAGGCTTTTTTTATTAATAGAATGCAATTTAAAAGTTTCTAAAATGACAACAATAGCAATTTACCAATCTAAATACAAAGCAGCATGCTTGGAGGTATTCAAAAGTAATATGCCCAAATATTTTTTGCAAGAGGAGTTCAATGATTTTGATCAATGGCTAGAAGAAAAAGCCCTAAATGATCGTTATTTTGTTTGTTTACAAAACAATCAAGTTGTTGCTTGTGGAGGGTATTTTTATGATGATGAACGCAAAAAAGCAGGCTTATCTTGGGGAATGGTAGATTCAAAATTACACGGAACAGGTATTGGTACACAATTAACGACATTTCGGATTCAACAAATGAAAGCTGAATTACCTAATTCTATCTATATGATTGACACCTCTCAACATACTGCCCCTTTCTATGAAAAAATGGGCTTTTCGACCAAAGAAATTACACCCAATGGCTTTGGCAAAGGCTTAGATAAATATTATATGGAAATTGATTCAGCTACTACCACTTAGTTCTTCAAAAAACCTTAACATTTTCCTAGTTATTATTAAGAACAAACAAGAACAAAAAGTTAAGAAATAAGCCATTTTAAGCAACAAACTTAAAATCTTGTTAATCCTATATCCAAAAACAACTCTTATCAATAAAGTGGCGTTTATAGTAGTGTAATTCAAAATAGAGTTATCCACACACACAACAAATGAGAGAGATATGAAAAACAACTTAGTTTCTTTAGTTTTAGCGAGCGCAATGGGAGGCGTTATAGCATTAGGTGGTGCCCACTTATTAACCCCCAAAACGAGCGTTCAAACCATTCAAGTTTCGACAGATAATAGTAACACTCAAAAAGCAGTTCCACAACAATTGGTACACAACCAGGGAACTTTGGGACGTCCTGAAAGTTTTGCAGAAGCCGCAGATCGCGCCATGCCTGCCGTAGTTAATATTACTGCAATTACAGAGCATAGAGCTCGAAACGAGAGAGAACAAAGGTATTATCAATTTTTTGGCAGCCCAGGTCCATCCCAATCAACAGGCTCTGGGGTTATTATTAGCGACAAGGGCTATATTGTTACCAATAACCACGTAATTAAGGATGCCACAAAAGTAGATATTACACTAAGTGATAATAGGAAATTTGAGGCAGAAGTCATGGGAACAGATCCATCCACTGACCTCGCTGTTTTGAAAATCACTGGAAAAAATTTACCTGTTATAGCATTAGCCAATTCAGATAAAACAAGAGTTGGAGAATGGGTTCTAGCAATTGGCAATCCATTTGAATTGACCTCAACTGTAACGGCTGGTATTATTAGTGCCAAAGGAAGAGATATTAGTATTTTGAATGGGCAATATAGTATTGAGTCCTTTATTCAAACAGATGCAGCAGTCAACCCAGGTAATAGTGGTGGTGCTTTAGTCAATGCAGATGGAAAATTAATTGGGATCAATACTGCGATTTATGCGCCTTCTGGAACTTATGCGGGCTATTCTTTTGCTGTCCCCATTAACTTGGTCAAAAAAGTAATGCAAGACCTCATCGACCATGGAGAAGTTAAACGTGCCTTTTTAGGTATTATGATCCAAAGTGTCGATAGTGACATGGCGAAAGAATTTAATTTAGCGGTGACAGAAGGAGTTTATGTAAGTGAATTAATTGAAGGTGGTGCTGCTATTCAATCTGAATTGAATACTGGAGATGTTATCACAAGAATTAATGGCATTCAAACTTCAAGTGTTCCAAAATTACAAGAGCAAATTGGTAGTAGAAATCCAGGAGATGATATTGTAGTAACAGTTAATCGAAAAGGAAAACCAAAGGATATTATTGTAAAATTAAAAACAAGAGACGAATAATTCAGTTACCCCAGTTATTAGACGTCAATTATTGACTTCAAAATTGGTGTCTAATAGCACAGTTTTCAACTATTTAATAAAAAATTATAGTGTTTTAGGAAGGTTCTTAATGTTATGCGCAGTCTGTGGTGGGCTGCGCATTTTTTTGTCTAATTAGAATAAAATAGATACATTTGTAGTTTATTAATTCCTAGTTAAAGGATTTGCACAAAAATACAACAATGACAATCTATATTTTCATCGGCATATATGTTATTATGATAATTGGGCTATCCTATTTTTATTCCAAAAATGGCTCAGAGGAGGATTACCTAATCTCCGGTAGAGATCGCAACGAGTTTAACATTTTAGCCTCTAAATTTGCAGGAGCTGTTGGTGTCAGTACCTTCATCACCTATACCAGTTATACTTACAAATTTGGTCCTTGGGGAGTTATGCCCCTAATTCTTGGTGCAGTGGTAGGTTATAGTATATTTGCCTTCTGGGCAGCCCCAAAAATCAAACAATTCTCTACCATTGGAAAGCAATTTTACACGCAAGGAGATTTGGTTCGTTTTATCACCAACAATAACAATACTCGTTTATTAACCAACAGTATTACTATCTGCATACAGTTTTTTTGGATCTTATTATCACTCGTTGGAGGCGCAAAAGTAATTGCCTACTTTGACTTACTTTCTTACGAAACTGCCTTAATTTTCACAGCAAGTATTGTGCTCCTTTACATTCTATTTTCGGGCTTCAAGGCTGTCATTATTACCGATGTTTTTCAAAGTCTTATTATCTTAATTCTATTAGTAATTATTGTCTACAATGTGCTATTGAATGATAATTTCTCTATCCCTGATTTAATCGCAGCTCAACCTCTAGAGCCTATCAAAACAAAAGATATTATTGGTTTAATGCTTTATGGCGGCTTATCGGTATTTGGATTGGCAGACCGCTATCAACTGTGTTACGCTGCCAAAGATGCCAAGGCAGCCAAACGAGGCATGAGTTTGGCTCTGATTCCGATTATTATTGTTGTCCTTTTATTAATGTTTGTGGGACTCTCTGCTCTAAAACAAAATAATACATTGGATTATGATAATGCCTTTATTTATGCCATGCAAAACTTACTTTCTCCAAGCTTCTACCCTGTTTTGTTGGTACTCTTTTTTGCTGGTTTAATGAGTTCAGCAGACACCAACATTTTTGCGGTTGCCTCTCATGCTAGTTTAAGCTTTGCACCTAATGCTCCTAACAAAGTTCAAAACACCCGTTGGATTACGGTTATTGCTGTTCTTTTAGCAACTGGCATCGCTTTCTTTTGGCGAAGTATTGTAGACATTACCATTGTTGGGGCTGCCATGCGGATTACCATTGCCATTCCTATGATCTACATCATTAGCCGAGGTAATAATACGGGGCGTTTTATTGCTTCCACTTTAGGAGGAGTGCTTGCTTTGGGAATTGGCTTAATTCTTTTTGGAGCTGTCCCTAGTATTGTTATCTTAGTACTCTTAGGTTCTATACTTGGGTGCTTCTACAAAAGTAAAAATGACACATTGTTTTGGGGCTAATTAACTCCTTTTTATCCATATTCTATAAAAACAAGAATTAATTCTGCTTTAAAGGAACTCTAATTTGACTATTTTTGTATCTTTGTTACATCTTTCTCTACTTAGATAAAATTGCCTGCATAGCTCAACTGGATAGAGTGTTGGTTTCCGGAGCCAGAGGTTACAGGTTCGAATCCTGTTGTGGGCGCTAAAAAGAGTGACTTTCATAGTCATTCGATCGTCTGAAAGCTAGTGTTAATCGCCGTTTCCACTTGCTTTCAGATTTTTTTTTCTGAACGGGTTACATTCCGTTTACATTCATATACACTGTTTTTTTGTACCAGTTTGGTACCCATTTTTTGCACCCTCAGGATGAGTCATGTTATTTTTAATCAATAAAAATTAAAACCATGATTCATTTTTCGCTTGTTCACAACCGAAAAAACAAACTTCGTAAGAACGGAACTGCTCTTATTCAGATAAAAGCTTATTTGGATGGGCAAAACAAATTTTTCTCTACAGGTATTTACTTAGCTCCTACCCAATGGAGCAAAAAGCTCCAGCGTGTCGTTGGACATTCCAATGCCATTTCCTTCAACAATGAAATCAGAAGGCAGATCGACAAAATGGAAATGTTCGCCCTGGAGCAAACCAAAGTTCAAGGCTCCGTTTCCTTGGAGCAGCTCGCTGTCCTCACTCGTTACAAGAACATCCATTCATTTACGGAATTCTATGAATACGAAATGACCAACAGCACTACCCTAGCCAAAGAAACTAAGAAGAAACAAAAAACTGCGCTCAATTATTGGAAACGTTTTAGAACCGATGTTAAGTTTTCTGAATTGACCTATAATCTAATTGTGGACTACGATCGTTTCTTGTACCAACACGATTTGCACATCAATACGGTCTTTACCCATCACAAACAAATCAGGCGTTACATCAATTTGGCCATTAAATTGGATATGTTTGATAGTAATAAGAATCCGTACAAAAAATTCAGTCCTAAACAGGTCAAAACTGAACGAACGGTTTTGACTCAAGGAGAGGTGGCTCGCCTGGAGCAGCTCGTCTTTCCTAAGGATGAGTTTTTTCTGGAGCTGATTCGTGATATGTTTTTATTTTCTTGTTATACGGGCTTGCGCTTTGCAGATGTACGCTCGGTCAAATGGGAGAACATTGAGCAGAATGAGGAAGGTGGTTATATCTTAAAGATCATGGCTCAAAAAACGGGCAAACAATTGATTTTGCCGTTGTACAAACTCTATGGTGATAAGCCTACGAATATTGTTGAGAAATATTCTTTTGGCTCTATGGCTCCTGGTACCCATCTGTTTTATGAGTATAGCAATCAATACTATAATAGAACACTCAAAGTCTTGGCTGAACGGGCTGACATTCACAAGGCACTCACGAGCCATGTGGCTCGGCATACTTTTGCTACGCATTTGGCTGGTAAGGTGCCGATTCATATTCTAAAGGCGATGCTGCAGCATTCTGATTTGGCTACTACTATGATTTATGTGCATCTTTCTAATAACTTGATTAATGATGCTTTGGATGGGGTTGATTGGTAGATATTTTCTAAGACAGTAAAATAATTTGTTTTGCTGTCTTGGACTTTGTTTTTCACACATCTATGTTTTTACTTAATGGCTTGAATTTTATAATACTTTCACATTAGTCATATACAGTCTTATTTTAGTGTATTAAATCATGATTTTCTACTATTATATACAATCGTCTAATTCCCTATGAGGTCTATTATCGTTTTAACTCTTGTCATTTGTTGATTTTCTTCCTTTTCTGAATTGATTAGGTGTCGTACCTGTCATTTGTTTAAAAAACTTAGTAAAATTAGTGGGTTCTGTATAGTTCATAATATATGCAATTTCGGCTATGCTCTTCTCTTTTTGTTGCAATAGACTTTTTGCCACTATCAACCTATGATTTAGTAGGATTTGCCTAGCTGTTTTTCTTGTTGTCTTTTTTATACATTCAGATAAATAATTTGCGCTTACATTTAAACGTGAGGCATAATCAGAAAGAGTTCCTATTTGATTTCCATCATCTATAATTAATCGTTCAAAATTAATCGATAGGAATTCACTTGCACTTGTTCCCTTTTGACTATCATTTAATTTTATCCAGCGTTTAATGTTATACAATAAGACTTCAAGATACCCCATAATAATTTGTTTGGAGCAAGGCTCTCCCAATACATATTCTTTACTCATATTTAAGGCAATATCTGAAACTAGCTTCTGTCTATCTGGAGTTAGCAAATATTTTGGAAAAGTATGAGAACTGAAAAAACGAAAGGTATTAATTATTTCATAAATCCGTTTCTTATTTGCCAAAAAAGAAGGTTTAAAAGCAATTATATAGCCTTTCCCATTATCCGTACTAATTGATTTTTCAAAATTGAGAGTAAAAGCTTGCAGAGGAGATACAAATATGATATTTCCATTATCAGTGCTTAATGGAATTGTCCCCACATTGATGTCAGCTTTGTTTGGTTCTCTTAGACCAAAACATATTTCAAAAAAACCTCTTAAATGAGGCTTTGAATACCTATCTAAGTGTTCTGGCGAAAAACCTCCAACAAGGTCTTCTAATTTAATAATAGTAAAATCCGAATAGAGCTGCTTCCCTTTAAAAACGGAGCTGGGATAATAATCATTTATATCATTAAATACCTTCATCCAGTAAAAGTATCATTTTTATCAAGAAAACAATCATTATCAAGGTATTATTATAATTAAATTTGTATTTCATTTATCTATTAAAGATAGTAAATTAAATAATTTGATATGAAAACAAAACACAGTAAAAAGGAACTTGTCATAGCCAAAAGAGATAAAAGTCCTAAAATATGGATGGCTAAAGGCGAGTACACTAATATAATTGTAAGTACCGAGCAATCTAATGGAGAATATGTTATTTCAGATGGAGCTATACATCCTGATGGCTTCATTCCAGAACACTACCATAAGTGGGAAGATCAGACTTTTCATGTATTAGAGGGAGAAGTAGAAGCTAAAATAGGTAATAAAATTTACCAATTATCTACTGGCGACAGCATACATTGCCCAAGAGGTATCACTCATTACATGAAAAATAATAGCACAAAAAACGTCCGTTTACTCAGTTATATTTTTCCAGGTACATGGGCCGAAGATTATTTTGAGGAGACCTCTAGGCAGAATCACTCTGGAGAGTATGACTTAGAGTTAGTAGAAGAAAAATACGGAGTAGTTTATACATAAACACTAATATAAATAAATTATGAAAAGATTAGGAATACTTATGGTGGTCTTGATGGCTATAATTTTAGTTTCATGCCATGAACAAACAAAAAGTCAACAGGAAACAGATCAAGTTTTCACAAAAGGGACAAAAGTAAAAGAAGCAGAAAATAAACATAGTCATGATCATGGTGATATGAATTTGGGGTTCGACCCTTCTGTACCTCAAGTGACTAAACTAGCAGATAATGTTTATAGTTACTCTCAGTTTTTTTATAATGGCTTAATAATTATAACAAATGATGGGGTAATCGTCACAGATCCCGCTGGGGAACCTAGGGCAAAAGCAATGCGTGAGGAAATTAAGAAACTTACGAACAAACCGATTATTAAGGTGGTATACTCTCACGATCATTATGACCATACAAAAGGAGGCCAACTATTTAAAGATGAAGGAGCTAGATTTATTAGTCATGAAAATGCCTTAGACTTAATTACTCGTTCTTCACTAGAAGATATAGTGGTACCAGATGTTACTTATAAAGATAAAATGAGTATAGAATTAGATAATGGTTCTACCCTAGATTTATTGTATTATGGTCGTAACGATGGAGATGCCATGACAGTCATGTATTTACCCAAAGAAAAGATTTTATATGCAGTAGATTTTCATACACCAGGAATGTTAGTCGAACCTTTTAGGTTAGTTACGCTCAATTATAGTGAAGTGTATAGAACATTAAAACGAGTCAAAGAGGATTTAGAATTTGATATTGTCATTTCTGGACATGCCCCCGTTTCTAACTCAGAGTTATATGATATGGAATTAAAGTTTGTTGAATCACTTTACAACAAAACTTTGGAAGGATTAAAAGCAGGGAAAACCACTGAGCAATTAATGGAAGAACTTAAATTTCCTGAAATTGAACATTGGATGGGGTATGAAAAGAATTTGCCAGGACATATTCAACGTATGGCTTACTCAATTTGGCATGGAAACTAAATTTATTATCAAATAATAACTCAACTTTTAATATATGAAATTATTTAAATTAACTACATTCATACTAGTGCTGCTTTCTGTCAGCATTCCTACCAAAGCACAACAGGCAAAAGTGCTTAATCTTGATTCTAATGTATATGCAATACACCTCATGGGGTATACAAGCTTAGTCGTAGAGGGAAGTAATGAAGTCTTAATTACAGACCCAGCTAACCCCTATAGAGCAAATTTGTTAAAAAATGAAATTAAAAAACTAACAAACAAGCCTGTAAAAAAAATAGTACTAACACATGAACATTTCGATCATGTAGGAGGAACAGAGATTTTTGAGCATGCACAAATCATTGCTCAACAAAATATACAAGCTATAATAGATTTGGATCCTTTAGACATATTCCCAAACAAGGTAGATATAATGTTTGATGAGTTGTTAGTATTAGATATGGGTACCACTTCAATTCATCTAAAACACTATGGATTTGCAGATGGCGTAGCTGCAATTCTTGTTTATTTACCAAAGGAAAAAATTGCTCTTTCAGCAGATTTGTATACTAGTCATGGATTAAGTGCAGGGAAATACTTAACTAATTCAAATTTATTAGGAATAAGACGCTTATTGAATATATTATTGTCTTGGGACTTAAAACATGCAATAAATGCGCACTCTTCTGAAACGGATATAAAGTCCTTGGCAAATATGACTAGTTTTTATAATGATCTTTACAATACTATCTCAGCTAGTTTAAAACAGATAGATAAGTATAAAGCATTTGATTTAATGGCTGAAGTGTTAAAGTTAAAAAAAACAATAAAACTCCCCAAATATGAGAAATGGGAAAACTATCAAGACCTTCCTTTGTACATAGAGAAAATGGGGTTTGCTATTATACATGGAGGTTAGTAATATATTGGATTACAAATTTTATTTTGATAGAGCAACTATTCATCTATTAAAATTGCTTGTAAAGAACTCATATATAGAATAACATCTATACTAAATCATTACACAACTCTATACGAAAATACAACAAGAAAAACAGCAGCAAAGAAATCAATTCCTTGCTGCTGTTTTTTTGTTACTTTCTTTCGAATTTAATCGTTCAGTGACCTTTTGATTCTTAATTGTGATTTTTGTGTTGTTAATTTGATTACTTAGCCTAGATAGTTTCTTTAATAACCGCTCCTTCTTTTTAGTTTTCATTTTAGAACATTCATGAATATTAACTCTTTAGTTAAAAGGGGGAATGGGTAGTAAAATTACGCATCTAAACTAAAAAAGGTTCATCATGAAAGTTAAAATATTCCTAAAGAAAAAAAACAACTGTAAGCTAGTCTTCATCGGGCATTGCCTCTACTTCTTTTCTAATTTCTTCTAATTCAGCGGCTAATCCATCAATACGTTCTCTTAACATATCATTTTCTCGCTCTAAGCTATCAGCTAAGCGATCTAAATAATCTTTATCAACAGGATTCTCTAGAATAAACATCTCCCCCTTTCCTGAAATCAACCAATTCAAATTGACATTAGGATATTTCTCTAATAAAGGTACAAACAGTTTAGAACTTGGTAAAGTTGCTCCACTTAATGTTTTTGCAATAGTAGGTTGCGAAATATTAAGCTCTTTAGCTAATTGATTAGCATTAATTTTAAGCTCTTTTAATAATCGTGTAAATCGCTGATTAATAGCCATTATAGTGTATAATAAATTTTTAAAGTATAATTTTAAGAATGATTTTATACTTTTTATTTGACTTTATAAAACAATAATTATACATTTGTATTAACAAACAACCACGGATATTAATACAAACTACAAAACATTATAATTAAACATATATAAAACTCAAACAATTAAATTCGTATTTAAGGTTTAAAATATGCCTTTTATCATTTGCCATGTAGACTAATGTAGACAAATGTAGACGAATTTCCGAGAAACGAACCTAAAAAATAACAATTCA
>ENA-ORXM01003474-ORXM01003474.1-marine-metagenome-genome-assembly--contig:-NODE-3474-length-15565-cov-2.878551_pt1 | contig 15565 bp, 19 predicted proteins | sample MGYA00237867_ERZ511480 | MGnify/ENA primary metagenome ERZ511480 (study PRJEB26309, sample SAMN06266103) | marine metagenome | isolation source: Algal blade | place: United Kingdom:Sidmouth, United...
TGGCGAAATTGATCCGAGGGAGTTTGACGCCAGTGTTCGCATGGAGCTTGAAGGCAAAAGCCATTTCTATTTTTGCTACGCTGAACGTTAAAACGCATTCACACTTGGACGTATACACCGTCTAAGTCACACTTGCGCCGATTGTTCCTGCGCCCATGGGCAAATCATGTCATTATCGCAGGCACTATCGGCTATCGGTCATGAAATTACTTCGTAGATACTTAAATGCGTTAAACTCTCAAAACAATTCATGACAGCTAAATCTTGACTTTTCCACAGAACAGACTAAGTTAGTCCACATGAAACAAGTCAATATACACGAGGCGAAAACGCATCTCTCTAAACTGCTCCAGGACGCGCTTGCGGGCAAAGAGACGATTATTGCCAAAGCGGGCAAACCGATTGCTAAAATTGTGCCTCTCGAAGCGCAAGCTAAGAAACGTAAGCTGGGAACTTTGAGTCACCTTTACACGAAGGAACAGGTTGATGCGTTCGTCAATACTGAAATTCCGTCAAACATTATGGATTTGATGACCAATCCTGAAATTGGGTAGGCTATTTAAGTGATACTCCTTGATACGAATGTACTTATTTTTTTGCACACTTATCCTGACCGTTTACCTGGCAAATGGATTAATGAGATAAAAGATCCTAAAAATGTTCTGGTCGTGAGTGCAGCGAGCATATGGGAAATTGCGATTAAACAGTCTATAAAACGTAATAATATTGCCGTTTCCGCGAAGCACATTTTAAATAATAGCCGTGATTTTGGAATACAAATTTTAGACATAACGCCAGACTTGGTGTTAGGTGTTACCGACCTGCCCCACCTTCACAAAGATCCCTTTGACCGAGTGATTATTGCCCAAGCCAAACAACTCGGATGCAAGGTTATGACAACTGATAAGGTTTTTAAGTCATACGGCGTTAATCTAGTCGATTAAATTATATCACCCCGGCATTTTATCAAAACCGGGAATGCCCTCATCCATTAGCGTGCAGGGAATCTTGCTGCCAGTGTAGACATTAAACTGCGGCTTAATCTCGGCCTTTTGATCGATGCAGCCCGCTTTGATGGCGATGGATCCGGGGCGCGCGGCGTTTCCGCCGAACATTTGCGATCCGCAATTGGGGCAGAAGTCTTTGGAAAGTGTGTTGCCGCTATCGACCTCATGCGCGTAACGCTTGGTTTCGCCGGTGATCTCGACATTATCTTTCTTCATGAAAACAAGCGTTGCATAGGCCGAGCCGGAGACCTGTTGGCAATCCGTGCAATGGCAATTGCCTTGCATCGTAATATCGCCTTCGGCTTTGAATGAAACTTGCCCGCAAAGACACTGTCCGGTGAGTGTTGTCATAATCTTGTCCCAAAATTGTAATCTTCCCCGGCCACACAACCACACCTGCCGCCATGTGTCGACGCAAAGCAGATATTATAGGAAAAATCTATACTAAGATTAGAATAAATATATTACATCTATGAAACTGCGACGTTATGTACTGCGTATGGAGATATAATGATGTAGTGTCATCAAACAACAATCACATTTAACGAGGTTTACATGCGTATTTCACTTTTAATTGCCGCCGCGAGCGCTCTGGCACTCACAGCTTGTGCGGGCGACAAGCCTATGGATGCAGACGCCAAGACAGCAGCGATCCAAGCGGCAACTGATGCAGGTTACTGTACAGATTTTGGCCCGCAAACACCGCGCGACATTACGTTCAAGGGCGGCATCAATATGGCCGACTTTGAAATGGCCCCGTCCGCATCGGAAATGAGCCTCTGTAATATTCATACCCACACCAATGCCGAACATAAAGGCCCGGGATTTAGCGTTTTTGTGGATGATAGTGATAATGGCGGCTACGCGTGTAACGACACAGGCGCGCTGACGGATGCAGAACTCGAAATGCCCGAAGGCATGGACTATAAAGGCGTCAAGCCGGGTCAGACGATCGAAGTGCATTGGGTTCACACAAGCTGTGACGTGAAGCCGGGCGAAGGTCTGGGGTCATGTTTGACCGACACATGTACTGACCCGCTACTGCGCGTTGAAACGCAGGTCTTCTTGGTCGTCAATGATGACGACGCGCTCGACTTTATGGATTACGCGTATGGCGGAAACATGGTTGACGGACGCCCGCAAGCCAAAGCCATACCAAGCGGCACAGGCACGCCCGTTGTCTTCCGCGGGTCAACAACAGGTCCGTCTTATGACCAAAAAGTCTGCTCGCCCATGAAAGTGACATGGAGCGTTCGCCCCGATTGCGCCAAGCTCGACATCAAGTCACTGGACGCATGGGCCGAGAGCGGAAATGTCTTTAACGAGACTAAGTCCCACGGCGTTCGCCAATTGGTCACAGACCCGGCGCTGATCTCACCAATTCAGTAAGCCACGATAAAATTGTAGCGGCGCGTCCCCTACGACGCGAAACAAAAGCCCGGACATTGCTCCGGGCTTTTATTTTTGGGAATTTTCGGCGCTGAAAATTCTGTTCAATTTCCATTCATTAACGATTCCTTACCTCACCGCTTTAAACACCAACTAGCTGGGGAGCTAAATAATGGAAGAAGCGACAAAATTTTTAAATCCAGAACGTCTGGATGAATATATGAGCACGGGCGTAGCGCTCGGCACAAAGGTTCTTATTGCCATTCTGATTCTGATCGTCGGGTCATGGATCGCCAAGAAAGTCAAAAACGGTATTATTAAAGTCGGGACGAAACGCCCTGAACTTGACGAAACACTGTTTAACTTCTTGGGATCAATTGCGCGCTGGGTCATTATGGCCTTTGTCTTTATCGCCATCCTGAACTCATTCGGATTTGAGACAACATCAATCGTTGCCATGCTTGGTGCCGCGACTGTTGCAATCGGTCTTGCCCTTCAAGGCGCAATGTCCAACCTTGCGGCCGGCGTCATGCTGATGATCTTCCGCCCGTATAAGCGCGGCGATTTCGTCGAAGGCGGATCTCACTTTGGTCTTATCGAAGATATCAATATCTTCACGACCAATATGCAGACCTTTGATAACCAGCAGATCATCATTCCAAATGGTAAAATCTGGGGTGACAAGATCATCAATCACAGCCACCATCCTGTTCGCGGCGTCGATATTAAAATCAACGTCGCCTATAATGATGACCCGGAAAAAGCGCGCAAGATCATCTTGGATGTCCTTGCTGCCCATCCGCACGTCAAATCTGACCCTGCGCCATTTGTCGAAGTCGATACACTGACAGAGCGCGCGATGGAATTCATCGTCCGTCCGTTTACAGATGGCGAGCACTATTGGGACGTGCGTTACTCAGTGCCTGAGCAAATCGGTTCAGCGCTTGGTAAAGCCGGCTTCACAACGCCTTATCCGCGTATGTTGATGGTCCAAGACAAGTAAACTGAACAATAAAAGTTCGAGATTGGGCGGCCCGCGGGCCGCCCTTTTTATGCGCTATTGACAATCTGAAAGAACTCGGCGCGCTGTTCAGCCTGATGGAATTTACCCGAGAGCGCTGAGCTGATCATGCGGTGCGGGGTTTTGATCCCGCGCATGGTCATGCAGAGATGCTCGCCTTTGGCCATAACGGCGATATCATTTGTGCCCAAAATCCCTTTAAGCTCATTAGCAATATCGGATACCAGCTGTTCTTGGAGCGTTAATTTGTGGGCGTGTTTGTGGGCGATACGCGCAAATTTAGACAGGCCCAAGACTTTGTCATCTGCGATATAGGCAATGGACACATCGCACCAAAAGGGGAGCATGTGATGCTCGCACATCGACCAGACTTTCATGCCGGTCACCGCCACCATTTGATTATGCTTGACGGCGGCAAAGGTCGTATCCAGTTTCCCGGCGTCATATTCGATAAATTCGCGCCAGAAATTGGCGATACGGCGCGGCGTCTCTAAGAGGCCCTCCCGCGTGGGGTCTTCGCCAAGCGCCGTTAGCAGCTCTGCGACGAGGGATTTAACTTTCTCGTGGTCAATTTTTTGAGTCATGAATATACCTTGTACTACCCGACTTTGTGCCGGCTATACTTATTACGCACCGCAATAGCTTCGCGTTTTATCTAACCGGAAACAATTTTCTCAGCGCCCAGCATGTCGCGTATCTGTTCAACGCGGGCGCGGTTCACGCCGCGATCTGAATAACCTACGCGGCTGGCCGAGCGGATATGCACGGTCTTGCCCGACACCCGAAGCTCAACATCATCCACATAGCCCATCAGCGCGCTGGTATAGACCGCAGCGGCATATCCCTTTTGCTGGGTCACGATCTTGCCGCCCGTGGCGTTAATCGCCGTCAGCACAGCGTCCAAGGTTGCGCCCTTAAAAGGAGCAACGGCCCGCGCTTCGGGCGTTCCTGCTTCACTACAAACTGCGTTTGGTTTGCTTCCGACAGAGGCGAGTTTTCCATCGACCAATCCGGGCGCAGCGCCTTTTTCCGACTGAAGCGCGAGTATTTTAGCGGCGCCGCCCACGACGCCCACGGCCGCAGCCGCGCCAATGATTAAGGGTATCATAAATCCTCCAATTGCCGCGCAATATGAAGATCATACCATGTCGGGCCGTTCAGGCTGTAAAAGAACGCATTATGGCCGCCATGGTCAAGCTCTATTAGCTCTCCCGGAGGGTCTATATTCAGCTCGCCTAGATGGGCCGCAGGGGTGACCGGGTCGTCCTTGGCCATAATAATTTGCGTCGGCACATTTAAGCCCAACAAATCATCCGGCCAAATCCGATAGGCATTGAAAAAATCCTCAAGAGTGTCAAAAGGCGTGAATTGCAAAAACCGCTCTGTCAGGCCAATGATGGATGTCTCCCCGTCTAATATACTCAGGTCGTATAAATGCGGAAATGCGGCAGCTTTCCGAGAGAGTGAAGCCGCCCATTTCTTCATGAAATAGCGCTTAATCAGCGGCTGCGTGTCGGGAATATAGGCCGCTTCAAGGGGGTTGATAACCGGGCTGATCGCGTAAACTCTATGCAAGTTTTCAATCGGTTTTATCTTGGCCTGCCGCGCGACGCGAAGCGCAAAATTCCCGCCCAGCGAAAACCCAATCAAGACAAGCGGCAAGTCCGCGTGATCCCGCGCAACGCAATTGACAGCGTCCCAAACTTCGTCGAAGCGCGCGCCGTAAAACAAGCCTTCATTGAGATGATGACTGTCGCCATGGTCGCGAAAATTGAGCCGAAAAACATTAAAGCCGTGTTCAAATAAATGCCGTCCGCACCGCAGCACATATACGCTATCCACGCTGCCTTCCCATCCAGACAGCAGCATCACCGTACCGCGCGCGCCGTCTTGAACAGAGAGCTTCCCGGATAAGCGCACGCCTTCGGGTAAATCCAAAACGACATCTTTTGCGACATCTCGCATGCGGTTTTCTCCGCGCTTGCGAAATTTCTGGCCCGCCAGAAAAGTCTGCACCATTGCAGGGCGTAAAAGACGCGGCGGTATGAAGGGCTCAATCTGCATGAGCGTTAATTTAGTCGGCAAAATTAGAATCTGCTACCTACAATATGTATATTAGGAAATTGCCTTTGGAGGGCGCGGGGGCTAAGCCATGGGTCAACTTGAAAGCCCGTTATGAAATATGACAATCCCCATGTCTCCGCCTCTACGCCGCGCATGGGCAACGCCGTAACCCGCGCCATTGGCTCACTTCTTCTTAACGCGATTGGATGGACGATTAAGGGGCGGCTTCCGGATCAGAAAAAAGCCATCGTCATTGGCGCGCCCCATACGTCGAATTGGGACTTTTATCTCGCCATGTCCTCGATGCTAGCCGTTGGACTGAAATTTTCATGGATGATGAAAAAGGAAGCCTTTTTTTGGCCCCTTGGCCCGCTCTGGAAAATCATGGGCGGCATCCCGATTGACAGGAAATCTAAAAATGATGTGATCCAGCAAGTCGTCGAGCATTTCGATGCAAGCGACAAACTCTGGATTGGCATCACGCCGGAAGGCACGCGCACAAAGGTCGAAACGCTCAAAAAAGGATATTTGCGCATGGCTTACGCCGCCAAAGTCCCGGTCTTTATTATCGGACTCAATGCCCCCACCAAAGAGATTGTGCTCGACAAGATTTGGGACCTCACACATGAGCTTAGTATTGATAACTCAAATATTAAGACCTATTTCGACGAAACATTTATTGGTATCAAACCTGAAAACGCCTAAACTTTAGACTAAAGATTAAAGACTAAACTGACATGAAATACGACAATGAACATATGAGCGAGCATTCTCCGCGTATGGGTAATGGTGTCTCGCGCGCTCTGGGATCGCTCGGACTTAAACTCACAGGATGGAAACTGGTCGGCAAAATGCCGGACGTCCCAAAATTTGTGATTATCGGCGTGCCGCATACGTCAAATTGGGACGCGATTTCTGCCTCGCTCGCCATGCTAGCCTCCGGATTTAAATATACATTCCTGATTAAAAAAGAATGGTTCTTTTGGCCCATGGGGCCGCTCTTTCGCGCTCTGGGCGGCTATCCCGTTGATCGCGGTAATGGCAAAGACGTCGTCACGCAGATCGCCAAATTATTCGACGAGGCCGACAAAGTCTGTGTCGGCTTCCCGCCCGAAGGGACGCGCTCCAAAGTCGAGAAATATAAATCCGGATATTTGCGCGCCGCTTACGCCGCAGATGTTCCGGTCTTTATTTGCGCCTTTGACGGCCCGAAAAAACATGTCGTGCTGGACCGCCTCTTTCCGCTGACGGGCAATATTAAAAAAGATAATGCCGCGATTAAAGCTTATGTCGACGAAAACTGGATTGGCGTTCACCCCGAGCGGCAGAAGTGAATTCCCCAACTCATAGCCTTCTCGCTTTAGCCATACTCACGAAATCCGGACCGGAAAACCGCGCGCGAAATTGGGCGGTATTTATCGGGTCACTATTGCCCGATGCCGCTGTCTGGCTCTGGTGGCCGTGGCAGACATTAGTCAAAAATGAGCCGCAGCGCCGCATTTGGGACCAGCTCTATTTTGAACCGCAAATGCAGCTCATTATCGCCCCCTTTAACTCTATCCCGATGCTTGCCCTCATCGCGCTCGCCGGGTGGATGTTTCGGAAAACCAAACTCGGTATCATCGCGCTCATGGGCGCGCTGGCGGGTCTCATCCATATCGCAACAGATATCCCCGTTCACAGCCATGATGCTTACCGCCATTTCTGGCCGCTATCAGACTGGCGCTTTCATTCGCCCTTATCGTATTATGAGGCAGATAAACATGCCGCGTGGATTTCAGGGCTGGAAGGGTTAATTGCCGCCGCATGCATCATCATATTATGGCGCAGGTTTTCCGCGCGCTGGGCGCGTATCATGCTGATGATCATTGCAGTCATATATGTCTTGTTGTTCGGACTGGCTCCGATTATTGCGCCGATTATATTTAACGGCTAACTCCGCGTCATGGCTGAAATAACCCTCACTGATCTCGCCGCGACCACAGGCCCCATTATGGGCCTTGATCCGGGCACCAAGACCATCGGCATCGCGATCAGCGACCGCTCGCGTCTGATCTCCACGCCGCTTGAGACGATTAAGCGTAAGAAATTCACGCCCGATGCCACCTATCTTTTTGAGCTCTACGCACAGCGTGAATGCAGCGCGCTCGTCATTGGCTTGCCGCTCAATATGGATGGCAGCTCCGGCCCGCGCGTGCAGTCGGTCAAAGACTTCGCCGCCAATCTGATGAATATAAATGACGTGCCCTTTCTGTTTTGGGATGAGCGCCTGTCCACTGCTGCGGTGACGCGCACCATGATAGAGAGCGATATCAGCCGCGCCAAACGCGCTGAGTCTGTCGATAAACTCGCGGCCAGTTATATCCTCCAAGGCGTTCTGGACCGCCTAAGATGTTGAGATTTCATACACCTCATTGAAATATCAACTATCTCCATGATTTATTTATGTTTTTCATGATTTTTACTTGATTTTAAATATTCCACAGATAGGTCAGGCCATTCAAACTTGAGAGATTAGGAAATATTATGAAAAATGTTCTTGTTATTGCGGGACTGATTGTCGCGACATCTATCGCAGCCCCGCTTGCCAATGCCGGTGAGTTTCAAGCTTCGGGCGGCGTAGAGTATTTATTTGACTCAGCCGATGCTGACTTCGCATTTACTATGGCGACAGCGCGCGGCGCGTATTATTTTAATGAGACATGGGGCGTTGAGGGCGAGGCAAGCTTCGGTCTTGACGGAGCTGACAATTTCGGAGGCAGCGGGTTAGATTTCGAGCTTAAAAATCAATTTGGTCTCTACGGCATCGGCAAATTCCCCGTTGGCGCAAAAGGTGAATTTTTTGGACGCATCGGTTTCCGTGCAGGCACAATTGATGCCACATTCCGCTCAGCATCAGAAGAGTTTGACTATAATGGCGTCTCGCTTGGCGGAGGATATACATATTACTTCAACGAGAACATCGGTCTTCGCGGCGAAATCACGACCAGCGGCGCGGCCTTGGACAGTAATTTTGACCCGGATGGCAATCTCACCAGTGCAGGTCTATCACTGGCTGTAAAATTCGGTCAGTAGCGCTGACAGATTTTTGATTTTAAAGCCGTCCCAATGGGGCGGCTTTTTCTTTGCGCCGCGCGTTCATTACGCTAAAAGACCCTCAAATCTTATGAGAGGGATGATCATTATGAAACGCTTTGCCTTATTAACAACTGCTGCGCTGGCTCTAACGCTTGCCGCCTGCGACGCAGCTCCGAAGAGTGAAACCGTCCAAAGCGCGCAGCATATGGCCTCGGCGGCCTTGCCGAAAATCAGCGACGCCGATGCGCTCTCCGCCGCGCCGGATATCGATATCCCCTTTGAGCGCTTTACACTCGATAATGGCTTGCGGGTTGTGGTTCACGAAGACCGCAAGACGCCAACTGTCGCTGTTTCTGTCTGGTACAATGTCGGATCCAAAGATGAAAAACCCGGCAAGACAGGCTTTGCGCATCTATTTGAGCATCTCATGTTTAACGGCTCGGAGAATTATCCGGGCGAATATTTTGAACCGTTTGAAAAAGCCGGCGCAACCGGCATGAACGGCACAACGTGGTTTGACCGCACAAATTACTTCCAGACCGTCCCGACCCCTGCGCTGGATATGGCGCTGTGGATGGAGTCAGATCGTATGACCCATTTCGAGGGCGCAATCACCCAAGACAATCTGGATAAACAGCGCGGCGTTGTCCAAAACGAAAAGCGCCAAGGCGATAACAGCCCCTATGGGAAATCGCAATATCGCGTTCTCGAAGGCCTGTTCCCCGTGGGGCATCCTTATCGCTGGTCGACCATCGGATCGATGGAGGACCTTGATGCGGCGTCACTGGATGACGTGAAGGAATGGTTCAAAGAATTTTACGGCGCGTCCAATACGGTCGTCGTTCTGGCAGGTGATATCAATGCCGCCGAGGCCCGACCCTTAATGGAAAAATATTTCGGTGACGCCCCTGTCGGCGAGCCGCTTTACCAAAAGAAAACATGGGTGCCGGATCGCACCGAAACCATTACCGAAGTCATGTATGACCGCGTCGAGCAGGTTCGCCTTGATCGCTATTGGGCCGTCCCGGGACGCCTCGATCAGGACACGGCTGTGCTTTATTTGGCCGCGCAAGTTCTCGGCTCGGGTAAAACCTCGCTGCTCTATAAAGAGCTGGTTTATGAAAAAGAACTCGCCACAGATGTCTCCGTCTATGTCGAGGAGCATAATCTGGCGTCGATTTTTACGATTAATGTCACGCTGAAAAAGGACTCTGATCCGGCTGAAGTTGACGCGATTATTGATCGCATCATGGCCGACTTCCTTAAAAAAGGCCCTGATGGAAAACTCCTTGAGTCGAAGAAAACCAATGTCAACGCCGCCTATATTCGCGGCCTGGAGCGCATTGGCGGGTTTAGCGGCAAAGCCTCGACGCTGGCCGAAGGCGAGCTCTATGCCGGCGACCCGGGATTTTGGAAAAAGCAGCTGGGCTGGATTAACGCCGCCGACAGCAAGCTCGTCAAAGCGACAGCGAATAAATGGTTATCCGATGGCGCGTATAAGCTGACCATCCTGCCCTTTAGCAAAGATTTGAAATCTGCCGAGACGGGCGCAGATCGCTCGGCCCTGCCCGATATTGGCGGCGTTCCGGCGCTGGCCTTTCCGAATGTGATAGAATTTGAACTCTCTAACGGCATGAAAGTCGTGCTGGCGACGCGCGACGCGGTTCCGGTTGTCCAAATGGCGATGGAATTTAACGGCGGCTACGCCGCAGACAGCAAAGCCAAAATGGGCGCAGCCAGCTTTGCCTCAAATATGATGTATAATGGGACGACGAGCCGAAGCGCGCTTGAAATCAGCGAAGAGGCCAGCGCGCTGGCCGCCCGCATTGGCACAAGCGCCGGGCTGGATAATACCACGGCGACTCTCAATGTTCTCGTTGATAAATTAGACGCCGGTCTTGACCTTTACGCGGACATCATCCGCAACCCGCAATTTAGCGAAGAAGAGATCGAGCGTTATCGCAAGCAGCGCCTGTCCGGAATTGATAATGAGAAAATCAATCCGATCCAAACGGCGCTGCGTCTGCTGCCGCCGGCCATGTATGGCGATGACCATGCTTATGGCGTCCCGTTCACAGGGTCCGGCACGGCGGAAACAACAAACGCCATGACGCGTGATGATTTGCTGGCCTATCACCGCAATTTCATCCGTCCGGATAATGCCACATTATTTGTGGTTGGCGCGATCACCCAAGACGAGCTTGAGTCAAAACTCGAATCGACATTTGGCAATTGGAGCGCGCCGGATAGCGCCATCCCCGAGCGTAATATCGCTCAAGTCGGGATTAAACCCGGCGAGCGCGTTATCATTGTCGACAAGAAAGGCTCCCCGCAATCGCTGATTTTAGGCGGGCATCTGATTGCCTCTAATGCAGCGCCAAATACGACCGATATCGAAGCCATGAACGAGGCCCTTGGCGGCGCGTTCACCGCCCGCGTCAATATGAATTTACGCGAAGATAAGGGCTGGGCATATGGCGCATATACTTTCACGCAAAGCGCCAAGGGACAGCGGCCATGGCTGATTTATGCGCCGGTGCAAACGGATAAAACCAGCGAGTCCCTGATGGAGCTTCGCCGCGAAATCCGCGACTATCTTGGCCCGCGCCCGATTACCGCCGAAGAGCTTCAAAAAGTGCGCGACAATAATGTGCGCTCTCTGCCCGGGCAGTTTGAAACGGCAGGCGCCGTGCTCGGCTCTATCCGCACAGCAGCCCGCTATGGCAACGCCTATGATTACGCCACAACCACCCAAGACCGCTACGCCGCCCTAACCCCGGCCGGCCTGCGCCGCACCGCCGCCGAGACGATTAAGCCCGACAGCGTTATCTGGATTATCGTGGGCGACCGCGAAGAAATCGAAGGCCCGCTGCGCGATCTGGGTATTGCCGATATTGAATATTGGGATGCAGATGGGAATCCGGTTGAGTAATGCAGTGCTAATCAATTCAAAGAATTGATTAGCGGGCATTCCGAATAAGCCAAGATTTATCTTGGCGTTTCGGCAAGCTAAAGAAAGCAAACGCGACAGGGAGACCTGCCGCGTTTTTTCCTATTTTATTCTAAACCTTCTAAAAGCTCACCGGAATACTCTCTCAATTCCGTAATGAGTGAGTTTTGAAAGTGTTTGATGTAATTCAAATCTTTTGATTCACCTTTATCTTTGTAGCGAATTCCCCGAAGATTACATTCAATGAATGATGAATTCATCAGGTTACACATCTTCTCAATTTCTCTGTCGGCTATTTTTATATTTGTTGAATGGAACAATATACGCGTGAGATGGGCGTTCATCATGTGTGCGCCAACTCCATCACATTCTTCCCAATTTACGCCTTTATAGAATACGCTAATTATCAGGTCTTGATATTCGCTGATATTTTCTTTTAAGTCGAGCAGGTCACTGGAAGAGATTATAATACTGCCGAAATCCTCGAATACACCTAAGGCTTTGACATGTAACCGCTCTCTTTGAGCCTCGCTTTTTATCTGATCTATGATGTCATAAAACTCGTCTGCTTTTTTCAACGCGAGCTCACCTTCACATATTTTGATATATTCTTGTTCACTCATTTTCACTCACGCATGTATCTGTTTGTCAAAATCAATGATGATAGAACACTACAAACAGAGCAACACTAAATAAGTTGCGACTATTTACTTAGATGTCTTTCCCCACCTCCCCCTTTGACTCGCGCGCGCCCCTCGCGTAAAGCGGCGCAAATAATGAAGAGGGTTTATGACATCCCGGATTACTCATCCTGACGGATACGTCTTCGCCAAGAGGCATTGCCTCTCTATTTCCCATTTTAATCGCGTTGAAATCGACACATTATTGTCGCTGGGTTTGCATTACGCCGAGCCGGATAATCAGCGCTGCGACCACCTCTCCGGCGCGCTGCTGGTGAATTTGTTTTTCGAAAACTCGACCCGCACCCAGAACAGTTTCGAGGTCGCGGCCAAGCGTCTTGGCGCGGATGTGGTCAATATGACCGTGGCGAGCAGCAGCGTCGCTAAGGGCGAAACCTTGCTCGATACGGCGGCAACGCTAAATGCCATGCGCCCGGATCTGCTGGTGGTCCGCCACAGCGCCTCGGGCGCGCCGGAGCTGCTCTCGCAAAAGGTTTCGTGTAGCGTGATTAATGCGGGCGACGGCATGCATGAACACCCGACGCAAGCTTTGCTCGACGCGCTGACGCTTAAACGCACGCTGGGCGATATTGGCGGGCTGCGCATCGCCATTTGCGGCGATATCCTGCATAGCCGCGTCGCGCGCTCTAATGTGGCCCTGCTCGGCCTGCTGGGCGCGGAAGTGCGCTTAATTGGGCCGCCCACCTTGCTGCCTGCCGATGCAGATCGCTGGGGCGCGGAAATATTTCATGATATGGAAAGCGGGCTGAAAGGCTGTGACGTTATCATGATGCTGCGCCTGCAACTCGAGCGCATGAAGGGGGCCTTGGTCCCGTCCAAGCGGGAATATTTCCACTTCTATGGCCTTGATCGCGCCAAGCTTGACCTCGCCGCGCCGGGCGCGTTGGTCATGCATCCGGGGCCGATGAATCGCGGCGTCGAGATCAGCAGCGATGTGGCCGATGACCCTGATGTGTCGCTGATCACCAAACAAGTCGAAATGGGCGTCGCGATGCGCATGGCCATTATCGACGCGCTCTATGCGGCGCGCGAAAATGAGGGAGCGTAATCATGGCAGATTTAATCTTTCGCAATGCCCGCCTGATTGACCCGGCCAGCGGCTATGACGATATTGGCGACCTCGCAGTCACTGATGGCGTCATCACGCAATTTGGCGGAAATATCGCCGCCGAGGCCGCCGAAGAAATCGAGGCGGACGGACGCATTCTCGCCCCGGGTTTGATTGATATGCGCGTCGTGTCCTCGGACACCCGCATCGCGCAGACCTGCCAAGTCGCGGCGGCGGGCGGATTTACCTCTATCGTGATCATGCCGCAAACCAGCTCTGTTTTAGATGATACATCCAAACTGGATTACCTGCTGCGCAAAGGCGCGGAGGGCGGCCATGTCAATGTTTACGGCGCAGGCGCGCTGACTCACGGACTGCGCGGCGAGGCGATGACCGATATCGGCCTGATGAGCGATGCGGGGGCACTTTATTTTTCCAATGGCGATAATCCGATTTCTAATAGCCGCCTGATGCGGCGCTTACTGTCCTATAGCAGCGCCTTTAACGCGCTGATCGCCAGCCGTCCGCTGGACCGCGATATGAGCGAAGGCACCTGCGCCCATGAGAGCGATTTTAGCTCCCGCCTCGGCCTGCCCGGTCATCCTGCCACCGCCGAGCGTATAATTGCCGAGCGCGACATTGCGCTGGCCGAGTTGACGGGCGGACGACTGCTCGTCGATATGCTGTCTTCGCGCGAAGGTGTCGATGTGCTGCGGCAAGCAGGGCAGCGCGACCTCGAAGTCTATGCCAGCGTGACCATTAATCACCTTGCGCTTAATGAACTCGACATTGGCGACTACCGTACATTTGCTAAGCTCGACCCGCCCCTGCGCGAAGAGAGCGACCGCAAAGCGCTGCTGGCGGCCGTGAATGACGGCACGATTGACGTTATTGTCAGCTCCCATGATCCGCGCATGACGGGCGAGAAACGCCTGCCCTTTGCCGAAGCGGGCGCGGGCGCGATTGGTCTTGAAACGCTGCTCGGCGCGGGGCTGACCTTGGTCGGGAATGAAGAGCTGGATGTGATGGCGCTGCTGCGCGCCCTCACCTGTAACCCGGCTGAGCTTCTGGGACTGCCCGGCGGCATACTCGCCGAGGGCGCGCCAGCCGATCTCGTGCTGATTGATCCAAATGCGCCGTGGGTCGTCGACCCCGAAGCCATGACCAGCCGCGCGAAAAACACGCCCTTTGACGGCCGCCGTTTTACAGGCCGCGCCGACATGACCGTGCGCGCCGGCGACATTGTCTTTGATCGCCTCGGCGCGTAGAAGACTAATCACAACGGGGAAATATTATGAAAATCAACACAATTTGCCTCTCAGCCCTTGGCGCATTGACACTCGGCACGGCTCTAACCGCCTGCGCGCCAGCGGGCGCGCCCGAGCCGCAGCAAACTGCAATATGCACCACTAATGTATGGGCGCCCGGGGCTAATAAGGGCTTTTGTGAAGAGGGAAGAAAAATCGCCTATTTGCCCGAGTCATTTGGCAATCAACAATTGCCGCTATATTTTATCGGAGCCAATTGTGACCTTCGCTATTCTGTCGCGATGAGCAATGGCGGGGCCGTGTGTATTTTTAAGCCAATTGACCCGGAGCAGACCGTGGCTTTCACGCCGAAACCTGCGGAAAATACGGCTGAGCCTCAAACTGAAGGCCAAGAGTAAGAGATGGGTGTCTTAGGTATATTCGGATTGGGCGCGGCCCTGTTCGGCTATTTTCTCGGCTCCATTCCATTTGGGTTAATCCTCGCGAAACTGTCGGGACAAGGCGACATACGTGAGATCGGCTCCGGCAATATTGGCGCGACAAATGTGCTACGCACAGGCCGAAAAGACATTGCGCTGGCCACATTATTATTGGACGCGGGTAAAGCGGCGGCGGCGTTTTTCCTGATCAAACTCTTTTTTCCGCAAATTCCATTCATCCCGTTAATCGCCGCCGCGGCAGCCCTGATGGGTCACTGCTTTCCTGTCTGGCTTGGATTTAAAGGCGGTAAAGGCGTGGCGACATTTTTCGGTGGCATGCTCGCGGCCGCCTGGCCTGTCGGGTTAATCTGCGGGGCCATATGGCTGGCCAGCGCCTTTATCACGCGGCTGTCCTCGCTCTCAGCCCTGCTCGCCGCTGCGCTTGCCCCGCTGATATGTTATTTTATGGGGTATCGTTACGTCGCCATTATGGCCGCCTTTATGGCCGTGATTATCTTTATCCGTCACCGCGAAAATATTGGCCGCCTGCTCAAAGGCGCAGAGCCCAAGATTGGCGGCAAGAAAGATAAATCTTGAACCGCGCCAAGCTATCTTATGAG
>ENA-ORXM01003475-ORXM01003475.1-marine-metagenome-genome-assembly--contig:-NODE-3475-length-15563-cov-3.663244_pt1 | contig 15563 bp, 17 predicted proteins | sample MGYA00237867_ERZ511480 | MGnify/ENA primary metagenome ERZ511480 (study PRJEB26309, sample SAMN06266103) | marine metagenome | isolation source: Algal blade | place: United Kingdom:Sidmouth, United...
TCCGACTCAGTGGGGCCAGAACGATCGTGGATATATTGCGTCTTGTACCCGGGTTTCAGATTGGCAGGCTGGTCAACGGTAACCCGATTGCCACCTACAACGGCATCTCTGAACGGTACAACCCTCGCCTGCAGCTGATCGTTGACGGTCGACCTACCTATGTGCCGTTGTATGGCGGTATTCCGTGGAGCGAACTGCCAATTGCGCTGACCGATATCGACCGAGTGGAAGTCACTCGTGCACCCAATGCGGCAACATTCGGCCCCAACTCCTTCGCCGCGGTCGTCAGCATCACCACACGTGCACCTGCAGCCCGGTCCGGCTGGTATGCCAATTCAGAAGCCGGCGGCAATGATTTTCGCTCCGGCACCCTGACCTACGAGGCGGTCAAACAGACGACGGACCTTGGCTATGGCCAATCCTCGGCTGTGGGCATCGGTGGGGACCCCATCAAAGGGACCGAACACATCGACGTGCTCGAGATGTTCCTGGCCGATGACGAGACGCAAAGCATCATCATGATCGGTGAAATCGGCGGCTCCGCCGAAGAGGACGCCGCCCAATTTCTGGCCGACGAACGCAAGGCAGGCCGCTGGAAACCCACCGCCGGGTTCATCGCGGGCCGCACAGCCCCTCCCGGCCGCCGCATGGGCCACGCCGGCGCTATCGTCGCCGGTGGCAAAGGTGGCGCCGAAGACAAGATCGAAGCCATGCGCTCCGCCGGGATCATCGTTTCCGAGAATCCCGCCGGTCTTGGCGAGGCCCTGCTCGAAGCGATTGGCTAAGAAAGGCCCCCCTCGGTCCCTCCCCGCAAGCAGGGAGGGAGGCGAAATCGGTGCAGCCAGTGCAATGAAACCTCCTCCCCGCCTGCGGGGGGCGCCGCGCAGCGGAGGATTGGGGCTGTGCCCGCAGGGTGGGGCGCGCCGCAGGCGTGTGCGGTCTATCAACCAGCACGATAGTTTAAACCGCCCCCAACCCCCGCTCCAGATCCGCGATCAAGTCCGCTTCCGCCTCCAGCCCCACCGACAGCCGGATCAGCCCCTGCGTGATCCCCAGCGACAGCCGGTCATCCTCGGTCAATCGCTGATGTGTCGTCGTGGCGGGGTGCGTCGCGATGGTCTTCGCATCGCCGAGATTGTTGGAAATCTTCGCAACCTCCAGCGCGTTCAGGAACCCGAACGCCGCGCGCTTGTCTTCCAGTTCCAGCGCCACCACCGTCCCGCCGCGCTCCATCTGCGACATCGCGAGATTATGCTGCGGATGGCTCGGCAGGGCAGGGTAGAGCGCCCGCTTCACCCGCCCATCCCCCGCCAGAAACCGCGCTACACCTTCGGCACTCGACGCCTGCGCATCGCAGCGCAGGTACAGCGTCTCCAGCCCCTTGAGCATCACCCAGGCATTGAACGGCGACATGGCAGGCCCGGTATGCTTCATGTATTCCAGCACCGGCCCGCCGATCAATTCGCGCGAGCCGAGCAGCGCCCCTCCGAGGCAGCGCCCCTGCCCGTCGATATGCTTGGTCGTCGAATACATCACCATATCTGCCCCCAGCTCCAGCGGGCGCTGGTAACATGGCGTCGCAAACACGTTATCCACGACCAGCTTCGCCCCCGCCGCATGGGCGATCTCCGCGACCCCGGCGATATCGATGATCTCCAGCGTCGGGTTCGAGGGCGTCTCCAGAAAGCACAGCACCGTCCCGTCCCGCACCGCACCGCGCCATTGGTCGAGGTCCGTCCCGTCCACCAGCGTCGTCTCGACGCCATAGCGGGGCAGCAGATTGTCGATGATGTAATGGCAGGAGCCGAACAGCGCCCGTGCCGCCACCACATGATCCCCCGCCTTCAACTGCGAGAACATCGCCCCGTTCATCGCCGCCATGCCCGAAGCCGTCGCAAAGCACGCCTCCGCGCCCTCCAGCGAGGCCAGCCGCTCCTCGAACATCGCGACGGTCGGATTGCCATAGCGGGCATAGACGAAGCCGGGGTCCGACCCGTCGAAGCGCGCCTCCGCCTCCTCGGCGCTCGCATAGGCGAACCCCTGCGTCAGGAACAGCGCCTCCGACATCTCGCCGAAGGCGCGGCGGTCGGAGCCATCATGGATCATGCGGGTACGGGGGTGCAGTCGGTCGGTCACGCCGGAATCCTCCTCTTTAGCGGGGTTGTTTCGGGGACCATTCCCCGCGCAGCCCGCAATCCGGTAACAAATCGCTGCGCTGTTGGCGTGTTAGGAGCAAGAACCATGGCGGTCAAGCACTGGTTTTTTCGATACGGGTAGCCGCAAAACAGATAAGTCACTCGCATATATAAGGTCATTTGTGGTATCGAAGGTCATAGAAGTCATATCGGTCATAATAAGGAAAGTGACACTATGCAGGTGAAGGTCAATGTCCTGCCGAACGGTCGCCTCGTCCTCCCGGTCTCGCTCCGCCGTCTGCTCGGCGTGGAAAAGGGAGGTCACGTCCTCGCCGAACTCGACGGAGATGCCGTCAAACTCACCACGCCGGATCAGTCGTTGGACGAGGCCGGTGCCCTCTTCAGATCTTTCCTGACCGATACCGCAAGTATCGCCGATGAAGTGATTTCAGAGCGCCGTGCTGAGAGCGAAGCGGACTGATGGCATCTTGCGTCATAGACACCTCTGCCGTCTTCATCGACCTTCAGGATGAGCCCGGAGCGGACGACGCAAGGAAGTGGCTACGCGATGCCGTAATCTCGTCGGTGAACCTGCACGAGATCGTCGCCAAAGCGACCGAGAAGGGTGCGTCGCCCGAGCAAGTGAAGACCCTGATTGCGAAACTGCATCTGACCGTCCATCCGCACGGTGAAGAAGACGCTCTGGAAGCCGGACTTTTGCGTAAGGCAACCCGAACGAAAGGCCTCGGCCTCGGCGACCGGGCCTGTCTTGCGCTGGCCCGAAAACTCAACCTGCCTGCTGTTACAGCCGACAAGGCTTGGCTCGACCTCGCCGATGAACTCGCGGTGAATGTCGTGATCGTTCGATAGGCGGCACGGCTTTCCCTTCTCTCCTTCGTCGGATACACCGCCCGCAAACGAGGGAATCGACCATGCTCATCTACAAGATTTGCCCCGCCGCCCTCTGGCGCGAGGCCGAGGCCAAGGGTCGGTTCGACGGTGCACCCGTCGATCTCACCGATGGCTTCATCCATTTCTCGACCGCCGAACAGGTGGCCGGGACGGCGGCGAAGCATTTCGCGGGGCAGGGCGATCTGCTGCTCATCGCCATCGAGGCCGATGCACTGGGCGAGGCCCTGAAATGGGAGCCGTCACGCGGCGGCGCCCTCTTCCCCCATCTCTATCGCCCGCTGTCCAGTGACGAAATCCAGTGGACCCGCCCCATGCCCCTCGGGGCAGACGGCACCCATACGATAGACCTATGATCCAGAGTCTCGGCCTGAAGGCCCTGCAACGCATCGACCCCGAAATGGCCCATCGCATCGCCCTGCGCGCCCTGCGAGCGGGCATGGTCCCGGCATGGTCGGACCCCGTCCCCACCAGCCTGCGCAGCCGCGTTCTCGGCTTCGACCTGGCCCACCCCGTCGGCGTCGCCGCCGGGTTCGACAAGAACGCCGAAGCCGTCACGCCCCTCCTGAACACCGGCTTTTCCTTCGTCGAGGTCGGCGCGGTCACGCCGGAGCCGCAGGACGGCAACCCCCGACCCCGCATGTTCCGCCTGCGCGACGACCGCGCCGCGATCAACCGCTACGGCTTCAACAACGATGGCATGGGGGTAATCGGCGAGCGTCTGGCCGCGCGGGAGCCGGGCGGCATCGTGGGCGTCAATCTCGGCGCGAACAAGGATTCCGCCGACCGCGCGGGCGATTACGGCACCGTCCTGCGCCACCTCGCCCCATGGGTCGATTTCGCCACCGTCAACGTCTCCTCCCCGAATACCGTCGGCCTGCGCGACATGCAGGCGCGCGAGGCGCTGGAGGACGTCCTGACCCGTACCCTCGCCGTGCGCGACGAGGTCGCCCCCGACACCAAACTCCTCCTCAAGATCGCCCCGGACCTCACCGATGCCCAGATCGAGGACGTCGCCGAGATCGCGCTCGCCACCGGCATCGACGCCATCGTCGCCACCAATACGACCCTCGCGCGCGACGGCGTCCGCGACCCGCAGCGCAGCGAAGCGGGCGGCCTGTCCGGTGCGCCGCTGATGGACCGGTCCACCCGCATCCTCGCCCGCCTCGCGACCCGCACGGAGGGCAAGGTCATCCTCATCGGCGTCGGCGGCATATCCAGCGGCGCGGATGCCTATGCCAAGATCGGGGCCGGGGCTTCCCTCGTCCAGCTCTACACGGCACTGGCCTATGAAGGCCCCGGTCTCGTCCGCACCATCGCCCTCGACCTCGCCCGCCATCTGGAGCGCGACGGGTTCACTCACCTGTCGCAGGCGATCGGACGCGATCTCTGACCCTTCGGTCGCGCGCGGGCCTTTGCCGGGGTCGCCTTCCGGCCGAAGGAGCCTGTGCCATGGGCGGCTGGATCATCGCCGATCTTCGCCTCGCCCTGGTAAGGGACAACGAATGACGACGCATGGCTCTCGTCATTCCCGCGAACGTGAGCCTGCCTCTCTCAGGGGGCTGAAGGAACGCTCTTTTCCACCGCCGGATAGGCGATCAGCAGCGTCCCCGTCCGCAGGGCGAACATCGCGTAGAGCGAGGCCCAGACCCCCGTATTCCCGAACGCCCCGGCCAGCCACAGGCTCAGCGGAAAGAACACCATCGCCGTCACGATCATCGCATTGCGCATCGCGCCGCTCGCCGTCGCCCCGATGAAGATGCCGTCGAGCTGATAGCAGGCAAACCCCGCCACCGGGGCCAGCACGGCCCAGAACGCATAGCGCCCCGCCACCTCGCGCACCTCCGGCAGGTCGGTCAGCACCGCGATCAACGGCTCGCGGAACACGAGGAACAGCACCGACACCCCCAGTGCCAGCGCCCCGCACCACAGGCTCGTGCGCATCGCCGCCACCCGGAAGGCTATCCGATCCCGCGCGCCCTTCGCCTGCCCCACCAGCGTCTCCGCCGCCATGGCGAACCCGTCCAGTCCATAGGACGAGATCGAGAGCAACTGCATCAGCACCACATTCGCGGCGAGGACCGTCTCCCCCTGTTGCGCCCCCAGCCGCGTGATCCACGCGAAACTGAAGGTCAGCAGCGCCGAGCGGATGAAGATATCCCGGTTCAGGGCCATGACGCGCAGCAGTTCCTCGCCCTTGAGGATGCGCGCCCAGTCGGGCTGCCAGTCCGGCATCATCGCCAGCCGCCGCGCCCGCGCCATCCAGAGACCATAGCCGAGGCCGAGCGCGGCGGACAGAACGGTGGCGCTCGCCACCCCCGCCAGCCCGAATCCGAGCCACCAGCCGAAGATCAGGCTCAGGGCGATATTCGAAAGTGTCGTCACCAGTTGCTGCCGGAACAGAAGCTGCGTCCGCTCCTGCCCCGCGAACCAGCCGATGACGGCATAGGAGGCCAGCTCGAACGGCGCTCCCCAGATGCGGATGCTGAAATACAGCGACGCAGCCGCCTGCATCTCCTCGCCGCCCGCGAAGAACCGCATCATCAGCGCGAGGATCGGCCCCTGCAGCACGATCAGCGCCGCTGCGATGGCGAGCGCGATCACCAGTGTCCGGGCCAGCGTGTTGAGTACCCGCCGCGTATCCCCGGCACCCAGCGCCTGCGCCGTCAGGCCCGAGCATCCCATCTGCAGGAAGTTGAACGCCATGAACACGAGCGAGAAGATCGCCGCCCCGACCCCGACGCCCCCCAGTGCCGCCTGCGACCCGACATTGCCGATGATGGCCGTATCCACCGCCCCCTGAAGCGGTACGGTCGCATTCGACAGGACGACCGGCAGGGCGATGGCGAGGATACGCGGGCCGGTGATGGCACATGCGCGCGATGTCGTCACGATCCGCCGCTGCCCAGCAGGAAATTCCCATGCGCGGCGGCGATCAGCTTCGTGCGTTCTTCCTGCCAGGCCTCGATCCGCACATTGGCCACCCGCCGTCCCCGCCGCTGCACGATGGCGCGCGCATAGGTATCCATCGGCTTGCCCGACCGCAGGTAGTCGAAGGTGATCCCCACGGGTTTGGGCATCACGGGTACGTAATCCTCGGGCAGGGTGCCCCCCGCCGCCGCACTGTGCTCCAGTGCCATGTCCGAGACCAGTTGCGTGACGCCGGTGATCTCCAGAAAGGCCCCCGTCGCCCCGCCATGCAGCGCAGGCACCAGCGGATTGCCGATCAGGTCCGGCTTGTAGGGCATCAGCGCCGTGATCTCGTCGCCCCGCCGCTCGAAGATCAGTCCGAGAAAACGGATATAGGGAATGGACAGGGACATTCCGTCGAGCAGGTCGGAGCGCGATTGGGTCTCGGTCACGCCCCGTCCTCCGGCTGGCGGTTCAGGATGAAGGATGCCGCCGCCGTCCCGACCGGCCTGTCCCGCCCCTCCGTCCAGGCCAATGCCCGCACGAAGGCGACCGAGCGCGTCATCCGATAGCATTCCGCATGGGCGTAGACGTCCCGGCCCGGCGTCGCGGGGCGCATGTAATCGATCCGCAGATCGAGCGTGGCCGTGGAGATGATCCCCTTGGTCCTGGTCGCGAAGACCGCCGCGCCACAGCAGGTGTCGAGCAGCGCCGTGATCGCCCCACCCCCCAGCACGCCCGTCGCCACATCGCCGACCAGCGCCTCGGAATAGGGCAGCATCAGCATCGCCTCCCCGCCATCGGCGGAGATCAGGCGCATCCCCATCGCCGCCGAATGCGGCACTCCGGCGAGGACCGCCCCTTCGCCGTCGGGCGTCGCGACCCCTTCGGTAAGCCGCTTGCTCAGGTCGCTCGTCGACATGCCTCTACCCTCCGGTTCAGGTCGATGCGCATATCGCTCGCGGGATACGTTGTCGAGAAATTGCCCAAGACAGGTATGCGTTCGTTTGACGGTATCGGCCAGGAAAGAAGGCCCGACGCATGACGCGCCGGGCCTGTTCTATCGTGTCGTGTCGGGTCGGGTCGCTCAGGCCAGATACGTCTTCCAGACGAAGAAGCCTGCCGCTGCCGCTCCGGCAATCAGCACGTAGAGCAGCGGTCCCCGGCCGAAGCGGGCGCGGCTCCTGCCCTCACCGAGTTCATCGTCCCCGGTGGTGATGCTCCTCCTGGTCTTCGCGGGCTTTCCGGTGGTCCGTTCGGTCCGCTCTTCCGGTGCATCGAACGCGGCCATCAGCGCGTCTTCGTCATCCTCGTCCAGATCGTCGATGTCGTCCATCTCGACCGGAACGACCTTCTTCGCGGCCTTCTTGCCGAGAATATTGCCGAGCATTCCGCCTTTGGCGACTTCTTCCGGCTCGGGTTCCTCGATGGGACGGTCGCGCATCTTGCGACGCAGGCTCTGGATGGAGGGCTTGCCTTCATCCTCGACGAAGACGTTTTCGAAATCTTCGTCCAGCCGCGATTTGCGGGCGCGGTTGCGGCGGCGACCACGGGCGCCGGGCAGGACGCTCAGGCCCGAATCATCGTCTTCCTCGTCATCGAGTTCGAGATCGAGCACGGGTTCCGGTGCGGTTGCGGCCCTGGTCTCCGCGCGCGCCGTGCCCCCGGCCGTCGCCGTGATGGCATCGATATCCGAACGCAAGGCCCGTGCGGCGGTTTCCCTCGTCTCGGCCGGTGCATCCTCTTCGACGCCGCCGTTGCTGCGCGCTTTTTCGAGCTGTTCCATCCGGCGTTTGACCGTCTTGGACGGCTGCCATCGTTTCGTTCCGACGCGGCGACCATCACCGGGATTCTCGATGATCCGGGTTTCCGCACCGGTAACCTGACCGTCGAATTCGCTTTCTGCGGCCTTTGCAATCCGGTCAAATATGTCCATCGAACCCGATTCCTTTCTGGCTTTGAGTTCTCTTTCAGCGCGCGCGATGTAGGGCGCGACGCTGTCGTCGATGGGGCTGTCGTCGAGCGATGACGACATGGCAGTCAGAGAAACCGGGGAGAGCACCTGGCTCGTCATGCGCGTTTCCAGCCCGTCGATCCGTTCCGCGATCAGGCCGAGCGCGTGGCCGATCTTGGTCAGGGCATCGTCATAGCGGCCCTCGGACGACGTGATCTTGTCGTTCAGGACGCTGATCGCCTGCAATCCGAGCAAGCCGGGCGACGCTTCCTCCTGCTCGGTCGTCGGCATGGCCGTGAGGGCGATACTCGCCTCGACGGTCTTTTCCGCTTCGGGATCCGACGGCTCCTCCGACGAGGTCGCCATGACGGCATCGATCAGAGCGTCGGTTTCCTGACGTTTCTCCGCGAGCGACTCACCGGTCTCCTCGATCGCATTCCCGCTGTCGGTCGCGACGTCTGCGGGATCGTCCTGCGCATCCTCGGCAACGTCGTCGTGAACGTCCTTCGCACCTTCGACCGAATCGTCGCCGGACTGCGGTTCGGGATCGTCGTCATCGCCCTCGGCGGCTTCCCGCCAGTCGTCGTCGCGCTCGGCCTCTGCCTCGGCGAGGGCATTGACCAGTTCGTCGACGTCCGAATCGAGCGTATCCTCGTCAGGGTGCGCGTCGTCCTGCGCATCCGGAATCACCGATTCTATGGTCCGGGACAGGTAGTCGGACGCCGCCTCCGGTTTCGTCGCGCGATCCGCGTCGGGAGCGTGCATGACCGGCCCCATGACGAGCGCGTTCTCGTCTTCGGCGTCTTTTTCTGGGGTCTCTTCGAGAGGCTCGCCTTGGATCATGACCAGTGTTTCCGCACATAACTCCGGGAGGGCGCCCTACATGTGGCAGCCACCCCCGATCTCTACGCGATACCTCTTTAGATTTGATTGATCCTGAAATACCGGGACGATGTACGGCGATACGCGGATTACGGTTGACGCTGACGTAAGCGTCATGTAGATGGCCCTCCATGGATGGTTCAATGAACATAGAGTCCGACATGACTCAGACCTTCACGGTGACGCAGCTCTGTCGTGAGTTCGACGTCACGCCGCGCGCCCTGCGCTTCTACGAAGCCAAGGGCCTGCTCCACCCCGCACGGGAAGGGATGCGCCGACGTTTCGATCAGCGTGATCGCGCTCGCCTCGCTCTGATCCTGCGCGGCAAGCGGTTCGGCTTCAGTCTCGCCGAGATCGGCGAATTGCTCGATCTCTACGACACCGACAATACGCAGGTCTCGCAGCTGACGCGCACCATGGAGGTTGCGGGCCGTCGGCTCGATGCCATGCGCAATCAGCGCGACGAACTCACCATCGCCATCGAAGAATTGCAGAAACAGATGAATTTCGTCGCCAATTTGCTCGTCGAGAAGAAAAACGACTGACCTGAAACGCATCCGCGTTTTCACTGACGATTTCCCGTCGCCCTTCGATCCGCTCATCCGGGAGAAACCCATGGCAATCTATCAGGCCCCTGTCCGTGACGCCCAGTTCGTCCTCCACGAAGTCCTGCGCGTACAGGACGCAACCAGCGTCGAGGGTTATGAAGACCTGACCGACGACATGACCACCGCCATCCTCGAAGAGGCGGGCAAGATCGCCGCCGAAGTCCTGCTGCCGATCAACGAGACCGGCGACAAGCAGGGCTGTATGCTGGAGAACGGCGTCGTCCGCACGCCCGACGGCTACAAGGAAGCGTACAAGGCCCAGTGCGAGGGCGGCTGGCCGGGCATCGACCTTCCCGAGGAATACGGCGGGCAGGGGATGCCCTATCTCATCAACGCCGTGGTCGGTGAATTCGCCTCCTCCGCCGCCATGGCCTTCTCGATGTATCAGGGCCTGACCCACGGCGCGATCAAGGCCATCGAGGGCTTCGGCTCCGAGGAACAGAAGAACCTGTACCTGCCGAAGATGGTGTCGGGCGCATGGACGGGTACCATGAACCTGACCGAACCGCATTGCGGCACGGATCTGGGTCTGCTCCGGTCGAAGGCCGAGCCGAACGGCGATGGTTCGTTCAGGATTTCCGGCCAGAAGATCTTCATCTCCTCCGGCGAGCACGACATGAGCGAGAATATCGTTCACCTGGTCCTCGCGAAGATTCCGGGCGGGCCGGAGGGGGTGAAGGGCATTTCCCTGTTCGTCGTGCCGAAGTTCATCCCGAATGACGATGGCAGCCTCGGCAACCGCAATACGCTGGCCTGCGGCAAGCTCGAAGAGAAGATGGGCATCCACGGCAATTCGACCTGCGTGATGAACTACGACGAGGCGACCGGCTGGCTGATCGGCGAGGAACACAAGGGCCTGCGCGCCATGTTCCTGATGATGAACGAGGCCCGCCTGCTCGTCGGGATGCAGGGCCTCAGCCAGGCCTCCATCGCCTACCAGAACGCCGCCGAATATGCCCGTGACCGGATGCAGGGCCGCGCGCTGGACGGTGCGAAGTTCCCGGACCAGAATGCCGATCCACTGATCGTTCACCCGGATATCCGCCGGATGCTGATGGACGCCAAATCCTTCGTCGAGGGCGGGCGGGCCTTCTATTACTGGGCCTCGACCCTGATCGACGAGGAACTGCGCCATTCCGACGAGAAGGCGCGCGACGAGGCCGGTCTGCTGATCGCCCTGATGACCCCGGTCGTGAAGGGCTTCCTGACCGACAAGGGCTTCGAGACGACCGTGAACATGCAGCAGGTCTTCGGCGGGCACGGCTATACCGAAGACTGGTCGCAGTCGCAGTTCGTGCGCGATGCCCGTATCGCCATGATCTACGAAGGCGCGAACGGCATTCAGGCCCTCGATCTCATCGGTCGCAAGCTGCCCCAGAAGGGCGGTGCGGGGATGCAGACCTTCTTCGGCATGGTCAAGGATTTCTGCAAGGAGAACGGCGAGGACGAGGCCATGGCCGAGTTCTGCGATCCGCTGAAGGATGCGTCGAAGGAGCTTCAGGAAGCCGTCATGTGGTTCATGCAGAACGGCATGAAGGACCCCAACGAAGCGGCAGCAGGCTCCACCGATTTCCTCCATCTCTTCGGCTACACGGCCATCGGTTACATGTGGGCGAAGATGGCGAAGACGGCGCAGGAAGCCCTGGCCGGAAACGCGGACGATCCCGCCTTCTACGAGGCCAAGCTCATCACGGCCCGCTACTACATGCAGCGCGTGATGCCGATGACCGCGACGCATCTCGCCCGGATCAAGGCCGGTGGCGGCTCCATGATGGCCCTCGATGCGGCGTCCTTCTGATCTCGCGCCGCTCGCGATCCTGCTCGCCGGGTGTTCCGGCGAGCCGTCCCACATCCCGCCCCTGTGGCAATTGCCCGGCGCAGCCGTGTCCTCGGCCTTCGAGAACGCGCGCTACGATGCGAAGCGGGGCAGGGTGAAACAGATCGTTTCACGCCATGCGACCGAGATCGCCGCAGAGATCGACGCCGGAGGCGGCATACGACTGACGGAGGCGATGGTGGCGGCGGGGGTGCCGGAGGCCACGCGCCCCATGCTCCTGACCGATTTACGCAGCCGCCCCGATATCTATCGCAACGGGCGCGGCGTGAAGATCGAGCCGGTGACGGTCGCCCTGATGGTCCACGGAAACTGAAGGAAGAGGAGAGCGCCATGTACGAGGTCATCGGCCATCCCGACACCCGCGCGATCCGGCTGATCTGGATGCTGGAAGAACTGGGCGCGCCCTATACCGTCACGCCCGTCCTGCCACAATCCGAAGAGGCCCGCGCCGCCAATGCCAGCGGCAAGCTGCCCGTATTGCGGGATGGCGATCTCACGATCCCCGATTCCCTCTCGGCTCTCTTCTATCTGGCCGAGAAGCACGCCGCCTTCATCCCCGATCCCGGCACGGCAGACCGTGCCCGCCACGACGTCTTTCTCTTCACCATTCTCGACGAACTCGAAGGCCCGCTCTGGACCAAGGCAAAGCACAGTTTCGTCCTGCCCGAAAAATACCGCGTGGAGGGCATCGGCCCGACGGCGGCCAAGGAATACGAGCGCGGCCTGAAGAACCTCGCCGCCCGCCTCGACGATACCGATTACCTGACCGGCCCCGGCTTCACCATCGCCGACCTGCTGCTCGGCCACCTCACGCGCTGGGCGACAAAGGCGAAGTTCCCCGAGACCGACGACCCCAGGCTGCAAACCCTCATCGCCCGCATCCACGCCCGTCCGGCACTGAAGGCGGCGGATGCGAAGAAGGACGCACCCTGACGGGCGCGCATTGACACCGTGACCCCGGAAGCGATGATCCGTACGGGATATGTCATCCGGAACACGAGGAGACGACACCATGGCCGAATACAAACTGCATTGCTTCGCCCAGTCGGGCCATTCCTACAAGGCCGCCCTGATGCTCGCGCTCTGCGAGGCGGATTGGGAGCCGGTCTTCGTCGATTTCTTCAAGGGCGAGGGCCGCTCGGACGCCTTCCGCAAGATCAACCCGATGGGCGAATGTCCGGTTCTCGTGCATGGCGACCTGACCCTGACGCAATCGGGGGTGATGCTCGACTACCTGTCGAAGCAATTCGACAGGTTCGGCCCGAAGACCGAAGAAGAACACCGCGAAATCCTGCGCTGGGTCTTGTTCGAGAACCACAAGCTCAACAGCTTTCAGGGCATCTATCGGTTCATGCGCAACTGGGCGCCCGAACAGGCGCGCAGCGAAGACGTGAACCGCTTCTTCAAGGGCCGCTCGCTTGGCGCGATGAAGGTGCTGGACGAGCATCTGGCTGGCCGGGAGTGGATCGCCGCCGACCGCGCGACCATCGCCGATGTCGCCTGCTCCGGCTATCTCTTCTATCCGCGCGAGGAGTTCGGCTGGAACGATACCGAACGCTTTGAGAATATCGAAGCATGGATGGACCGCATGAAGGCGCTGCCCGGCTGGAAACATCCCTACGATCTGATGCCGGGGCATCCGATGCCCGGTTCGGCGTGAAACGCAAGGCCTGAGGAGAACACCATGACCGAAGCTTATATCTACGACGCCGTCCGCACCCCGCGCGGCAAGGGCAAGAAGGACGGTTCCCTGCACGAGGTCACGTCGCTCAAATGCGCCGCGACCGTGCTGGAGGCCCTGCGCGACCGCAACGATCTGGACACGTCGCTCATCGAGGACGTGATCCTCGGCTGCGTGACCCCCGTGGGTGAACAGGGCGGCGAGATCGCCCGGACCGCCGTCATCCAGGCCGATTACGACGAGAGCGTCCCCGGCCTTCACATCAACCGCTTTTGCGCATCGGGCATGGAGGCCGTGAATCTGGCCGCCAACCAGATCAAGGGCGGCGCGGGCGATCTCTACGTCGCGGGCGGCGTCGAGATGATGAGCCGTGTGCCCATGGGGTCCGACGGCTTTGCCATCGCCGTCGATCCGATCCCGGCCATGAAGTCCTATTTCGTGCCGCAGGGCATCTCTGCCGACATCATTGCCACGAAATACGGCTTCAGCCGTGACGATTGCGATGCCTTCGCCGTCGAGAGCCAGAAGCGCGCGGGCGCGGCATGGGAAGCCAACCGCTTCGAGCGGTCCATCGTGCCGGTCAAGGACATGAACGGCGTGACCATCCTCGACCATGATGAATACATGCGTCCCGGCACCGACATGCAGTCGCTCGGCGGCCTCAATGCCTCCTTCCGGGAGATGGGCGAGAAGATGCCCGGCTTCGATGCCGTGGCCCTGCTCAAATATCCCGAACTGGAACGCATCAATCACGTCCACCATGCAGGCAATTCCTCCGGTATCATGGATGGCGCAGCGGCGCTCCTGATCGGCTCGAAGGAAGCGGGCGAGCGCATGGGCCTCAAACCCCGCGCGCGCATCAAGCATACCGCCAAGATCGGCACCGACCCGACCATCATGCTGACCGGCCCGGTCCCCGTGACCGAAAAGGTGTTGAAGGAAACCGGCATGAATATCAGCGATTTCGACCTGTTCGAAGTCAACGAAGCCTTCGCCTCGGTCGTCTTGCGCTTCATGCAGGCCTTCGATGCCGACCACGCGAAACTCAACCCCAACGGCGGCGCCATCGCGATGGGCCACCCCCTTGGCGCGACCGGCGCAATGATCATCGGCACCGCGCTCGACGAACTCGAACGCACCGGCGGCGGCACGGCCCTCTGCACCCTCTGCATCGCCTCCGGCATGGGCGCGTCGACGGTGATCGAGCGGGTGTGATAGGCTGGCGGGGAAGGGAGAACGGCGATGGAAATGATCGTGAAGAAGATTGACGGCAAGCTGGTGGCGGAAGTGCCCTCGGAAGCGCTCGAAGCGCTTGGCGCACGCGAAGGAGAAGTGCTGTCGATCAACCCCGGACGGCTCTCCGAACTGCGCGTCAAGCGTTCGGAGCAGATGGCGATGGCCGAACGCATCATCGAAGAAGAGCGCGAAGTTCTCGAAAAACTCGCTGCAAGTGAACGCATGGACAAGGCAAAGGCGATCATGGACGAATACCATGATGCTCTTGCCGAGTTGGCGAAGTGACGGATGACTGGCGGTGGGTTCGCAAAGGCGAAGCGCTGGAGATACACGAGATGCAACTGGCGGCGCATGGCGGTCTGTCGGGCGTCAGGGACGAGGGGTTGCTGGACTCAGCTCTCGCGCAGCCTCGCAATCTGGCCGCATACGGTGAAACCGACGATCCGTTTTCGCTTGCTGCGTCCTACGGCCATGGCATCGCGCGAAACCATCCTTTCGTAGATGGTAACAAGCGTACCGCATTCGTCGTTACCGCGTTTTTTCTGAGCTTGCAGAATATTCGCGTGAAGACGACCCAGCAGGATGTCGTCACGATGATTCTCGCCCTCGCCGCCGGAACCCTCTCCGAAACCGAATTCGCCGTATGGCTGCGCGCCAATACGGCACCCAAAGAATAACCCGACCCAGGGAGAAGAAGAATGACCAACTGGAAATACACCACCGACGGCGACGTGGCGATCATCACGTGGGACATGGAGGATCGCTCCATGAACGTGATGACGGCGGATGTGATCCGTGAACTCGACGGCCATGTCGATACGGTGCTGGCCGATGACAGCCTCAAGGGCGCGGTCATCACGTCGGCCAAGAACGACATGGGCGGCGGGGTGGATCTCACCATGCTGGCCGAGATCAAGGCGACCGCCGCCAAGGAGGGCGGCAATGTCGGCGAGGCGCTGTTCGGCTTCGTCTGGGCGCTGCATTCTCTCTATCGCAAGATCGAGGTTGCGGGGGCCGACCCCAAGACGAAGAAGGGCGGCAAGGTCTTCGCCGCCGCCACCCCCGGCACGGCGCTGGGCGGGGTGTTCGAGCTGCTGCTCGCCTGCCACCGCCGGTTCGCCGCCGACAATGAAAAGGCCAAGCTGGGCCTGCCCGAAACGCTCGTCGGCCTCTTCCCCGGCGCGGGCGGCACGACGCGGCTGGTGCGGATGCTCGGCGTGATGGGCGCGGCGGAGTACCTGTTGCAGGGCAAGCTGGTGAATCCCAAGAAGGCCAAGGCCGGGATGCTGATCGACGAGGTGGTGCCCGCCGACGAGCTGGTCGCCAAGGCCGTGGAATGGGTCAAGGGGTCGTCCGAATCCGACGCGGTCAAGCCATGGGATGCCAAGGGATACAAGATTCCCGGCGGCGC
>ENA-ORXM01003476-ORXM01003476.1-marine-metagenome-genome-assembly--contig:-NODE-3476-length-15561-cov-9.147184_pt1 | contig 15561 bp, 15 predicted proteins | sample MGYA00237867_ERZ511480 | MGnify/ENA primary metagenome ERZ511480 (study PRJEB26309, sample SAMN06266103) | marine metagenome | isolation source: Algal blade | place: United Kingdom:Sidmouth, United...
CCGCCTGTGTCCTCAATATGAACCAACAGGTCGAAATCACCATCCACGCGCTGCGTGCAATGTACATCACGGTAGTCGTAACCACGGCGCTCAATCGTGCCGAGCGCCCTGATAAGGGTTCCGCTGACGTCATGGAGAACAATCTTAAGCTTGCCCTGAACACCCGAAGGCTCAAAAGTTTTATCGCGTTGGAGTTGGGTCATTTGATTCGACTTTTTCATTTTGAGAAAGTCTTAACCTGTAAGACTTCATCAATTTTATATATGATAGGGATATCCATATACCCATGAAAATTGCTATCAATGGAGTAATAGAGAACAGGCTCACCCCACCGAAAATGATTACAAGACCCATGAGTGGAATGCTTAAAATTTGGACAGTAATAGCTATCCAAATAATTCCATCATTAGTGATAATTCCGTTTTTCATTTTTGTTACCTTTCCATCATGTCGGCGTTACTCCGCCCAGGCGGAACCAATGGCCAGACATTTTCATTGGGGTCGATTTTGACGTGCATGAGGACGGGGCCGTCTGTGTTTAGCAGACGGTCAATGCCTGCATCGACTTCGTCGGCTGTGTTCACCGTGAAGGCATCAATCTGAAACGCCTTAGCCACCAGCGCAAAATCAGGGTTATCATCAAGATTCGTTTCGGAATAATTCTTATCAAAAAAGACTTCCTGCCATTGGCGCACCATGCCGAGCACAGAGTTGTCGAGCAGGACGATTTTCAGCGGGATTCCATATCTATAGAGCGTGGCCAGTTCCTGAATATTCATCATGATAGAGCCATCGCCCGACACTGTAATGACAGTGCGTTCTGGCGCGCCGAGTTTTGCGCCTAATCCCGCCGGCAGACCAAAACCCATCGTGCCTAAGCCGCCCGAGGTAATGTGGTCTTTCGGTTCGTCAAAATAACAATGCTGCGCGACCCACATTTGATGCTGGCCGACATCGCAGGTGAAAATAGCGCTATCATCTGCGCGGCGCGAGAGATCGTGTAAAAGCTTAGGCGCGTAAACCCCTGGCGACGCTTTGGCTTGTGCACCTTCATAATCCCACACATATTCGTCGCGGCGACCATAGCATAGCTCTCGCCACGCATCGCAATCTGCACGGCCGGGATTAAGCGCTTCGAGGTTTTTCTTGAGTGATCCATCGAGATAAACATCCACTTTGCGGAGCTTATTAATTTCCGCAATATCAATATCCATATGTATGACTTTGGCATGAGGCGCAAAGGTATCGAGCTTACCGGTTGCGCGGTCATCAAAACGGGCCCCAGCCACAATTAGGAGGTCACATTCTTGCACCGCATAATTGGCGGCTTTGAGGCCATGCATGCCCAGCATACCCAAAAATTTCGGATGGTCAGAGGGCATCGCGCCGAGACCCTTGAGGGTCGAGACAACAGGAATATCTGTTCGCTCTACGAGGTCACGCAATTCTTTCACGCCGTCGCCTTGGGCGATCCCGCCGCCAATATAAAAGAGCGGCTTTTTCGCTTCGCGGATTAACTCCTCCGCCTTTGCGATATAATTACTTTGACCCATTTCAGGTTTGACTTTGGGATAGGGCCGCCACTTATGACGCTCAGTCGTCATCGCATTCGCAACATCTTTGGGCAGGTCAATCAGGACAGGTCCGGGACGCCCTTCGGCGGCAATGAAATAAGCTTCGGCCACCATGCCAGGGATGTCGGCCGGGTCGCGCACAATATAGCTGTGTTTGACGACAGGCAAAGTCATACCGAAAATATCAACCTCTTGGAACGCGTCTGTGCCCATGAGGTTTGACGGCACTTGGCCCGTCACGAAAACAACAGGCACAGAGTCGAGATAAGCATCTGCAATGGCCGTAATCAGGTTTGTGGCACCAGGGCCTGACGTAGCGAATGCTGTGCCCGTACGCCCTGTGGCCCGCGCGTAACCAATCGCCGCCATGCCGCAACCTTGCTCATGACGACACAAGATATGGCGGAGCTGAGGAATAGACGGCAGCACATCATAGACAGGCATAATTGCCCCGCCCGGATAGCCAAAGATAGTCTCCACACCTTGTTCAACAAGCGATTCCAGCAATAATTGCGACCCTGATTTAGGCGGGCGATCTGCGATTTTTTCAGTCGCTTGCTTTTCAAATTGTGTGGCTGTGGTCATAATGAGTAACTCTCGGTCTGCCCTCCCCCGTTTACGGGGGAGGTGCCCGAAGGGCGGAGGGGGGAGCAAAGCAGAACTAAGGTCAGCGAGTTACGCTCCCCCCATCCCCGCTTCGCGGTACTTCCCCCGTGAACGGGGGAAGGGAAATATGTTCCAAATGAAACCAATTTAGTTCTTATCCTTATCGACAATTTTATTTGCGGCGATCCACGGCATCATCTCGCGGAGTTTGCCGCCAATTTGTTCAATCTGATGCGCTTCCATATTACGGCGGCGGGCTGTCATGCTTGGATAACCAAGCGCGCCTTCTTGGATGAAGGATTTTGCGTAATCACCATTTTGAATATTCTTCAACGCCGTGCGCATCGCTTCGCGTGAGCTGTCATTCACAACAGCTTCGCCTGTTACATATTCGCCGTATTCCGCATTATTGGAAATCGAGTAATTCATATTGGCAATGCCGCCTTCATAGATAAGGTCAACGATGAGCTTGGTTTCGTGTAGGCATTCGAAATAGGCCAGCTCTGGCGGATAGCCTGCTTCGGTGAGTGTTTCGAAACCCATTTTAATCAGCTCAACAACGCCGCCGCAAAGAACCGCTTGTTCCCCGAACAGGTCCGTTTCCGTCTCGTCTTTAAATGTTGTGTGGATGATGGCAGTCCGTCCGCCGCCAATGGCTGAGGCATATGATTTAGCGAGTTCTAACGCATGACCGCCATTCGCGTCCTGGGCGATGGCAATCAAATCAGGAATACCGCGCCCATTTGTGAATTCATTGCGAACCGTGTGCCCCGGCGCTTTGGGCGCAACCATGATGACATCCAAATCGCGGCGCGGGTCAACTTGACCATAATGAATGGCAAAACCGTGACCAAAGGCAAGGGCTGCGCCGTCTTTGATATTGGGTTCAATATCTTCGCGGTAGATTTTGGCTTGAAGCTCATCTGGCGTTAAGACCATAACAACGTCTGCGCCCTTAACGGCATCGGCTGTGGCCTTGGACTCAAGCCCGTCAGCTTTGACTTTCTTATTGGTCGAGCTGTCAGGACGTAGGCCGACAACAACGTCAACGCCGCTATCTTTCAGGTTCAGCGCATGGGCGCGGCCTTGCGAGCCATAGCCGAGGACGGCAACTTTCTTTTTCTTGATGATCGAGAGATCGCAGTCTTTGTCGTAATAAATATCAAGTGATGACATGGGGTAGGTCCTTAAGTGTCTAATTAGCTATCAAATGGGAATGAAGTAACAGCGCCTTTGGAGGCTGAGCCAACGAGCTTAGCAAATTTGGCATAAGCGCCGCTAGAGTATTTAGGTTTAGGCGGAGTCCAGTCTTTGGCGCGCGCCTTTAAATCCGCATCCACATTAATGGTCTGGGCTTCGACATCGATTGTGACCTTGTCGCCATTCTGCACAAATGCAATGGGGCCGCCATGCGCAGATTCAGGCGCAACGTGACCAATCACGAAACCATATGACGCGCCGGAGAAACGGCCATCGGTAATCAGCGCGACATGGTCCGCTAGGTCTTGGCCGACAAGGGCCGCTGTGACGGCGAGCATTTCGCGCATACCGGGGCCGCCGCAAGGGCCCTCGCCACGAATAATAATAACGTCGCCTTTATTGATGCCGTTATTTTGGACGACCTCGAAGCACTCTTCTTCGCTCTCATAAACCCGCGCAGTACCTTGAAAGAAGAGCGCGCCATGGCCGGCGAGTTTTACTACGCAGCCTTCGGGCGCGAGGTCACCATAAAGAATGCCGTAACCACCGCGAGATTTCACAGGGTCAGAAAAATGACGTACAACATCTTGGCCTTCGGCCTCTTTAGCATCCAAAATTTCTTCAAAGAGTGAGCGGCCCGTTACCGTCGGCTGGTCATCAATGCGGCCATCATCGACAAGGCGCTTGCCTATAAGAGCAGACCCGCCCGCCGCATATAAATCGAACGCCATATATTTCCCGCCGGGCTTTAAATCACCAATCACAGGAGTTGAGCGGGAAATCGCATCAAAGGCATCAATGTTAAAATCACTTACGCCCGCTTCAGTTGCGATCGCGAGCAAGTGCAGGATTGCATTGGTCGAGGCGGCTGTCGCGGAGAGAGCAATCGCTGCATTCATCAGCGATCTCTTTGTAATCATCTCGCGGGGGAGACGGTTTTCTTTCACGCACTCGACAACGATCTGACCCGCGCGATACGCACTGTCATTTTTATCCTCGGACACAGCCGGCACATCATTCGCGCCCATAGGCGAGAGACCGAGGAAGGTCATCGCCATCGCCATAGAATTGGCCGTAAACTGACCCCCACACGCACCCGCGCCCGGACAGGCAGCTTTTTCGATTTCTTTTAATTCGGCGTCATCAATGAGGCCCGCTGCGCAAGCGCCGACCGCTTCGAAGACATCTTGCACAGAGAGGTCTTTGCCCTTGTGATTGCCTGGCATGATGGAACCTCCATAAAGCACAACACCCGGAATATTCATCCGCGCCAAAGCCATGCCCGCCGCAGGGATTGTTTTATCACAAGCCACCAAAATAATTACACCGTCAAGCGAGTGACCTTTCACGGCGAGTTCAATCGAGTCTGCAATCACTTCGCGGGACATGAGCGAGGCGCGCATACCTTCGCTACCCATAGTGATACCGTCAGAGACCGCGATTGAGTTGAAATCAACAGGCGTTCCGCCCGCCGCGCGGATACCTGCACGGACTGGCACTGCGAGTTTATCCAGATCCATATTACAGGGGCCCATATTGGTCCATGTGTTGAAGACAGCGATAATCGGGCCGTCGAAATTGGCATCATCCATACCCGTGGCACGGAGCATCGCCCGCGCGGCAGCACGGCTTGGGCCTTTTACTATAGCGTCGCTGCGCTTAGCCTTTGGTGCATCACTTCTCTTACTCATAGTCTCGCTCTTAAAACCAAAAAACCCGCTCATTTCGGAGCGGGTTTTTTTAGGTTCTTTTTAGTTCACCTATATCCCGCTCAACGCTCCGCTAATAAGGAGCACCACAACTGTGACCAGACCGAGAATAACTACAGGGGCGATAGACGGCACAGCGCGGCTGGCGACTTTCACTTTGGGTTCGTTCTCTTTGTGATACGGGTTCATGGATATCCTTTAACTTGAGATTTTAAATATTGTAAACAGACAAATGACGCAATAGCAAATTTTGCCTCTAAATTGCGCATTTATAGACATATCGCATAAATTTATGCCTCTCAGACTTTAAATAGAGGCAAGAGCTGCCGATAAGTCGTCAATCAGGTCATCAACCGCCTCTAATCCGACAGACACGCGGATGAGCGTGTCTTTAATGCCAGCCAGTTCCCGCGCCTCTGGGGCCATGCCGCCATGGGTCATGGTCGTTGGGAAACAAACAAGGCTCTCGGCCCCGCCAAGGCTGGGCGCCATTTGGAAAAGGGTCAGTGCTTCAATAACTGTCTTCGTCTGCTCAAAACCGCCTTTGACCTCAAAGGACAGCATCGCGCCAGGGCCGGATTGCTGCTTTTTTGCGAGCTTATAGCCCGGATCAGATTTCAAGCCGGGGTAATAAACACGCTCGACCTTTTTATGTTTATGCAGGAATTTGGCAATCGCCATAGCATTGGCTTCTTGGACGTCCATACGCGCAAAGAGGGTACGCATCCCGCGCAAGGTTTGGTAGCTGTCAAAGGGTGAACCCGTCACGCCAATACAATTGGCCCACCATGCCAGGCGCTCGCCATGCTCTGTGCTCTTGGCGACAATCACCCCGCCCACGACATCACTATGGCCGTTGAGGTATTTTGTGGTCGAATGAATAGAGAAATCTGCGCCTAGGTCTAGCGGGAGTTGCCGCGCAGGCGAGAGGAAAGTGTTATCCACGGCGACGAGCGCGCCCACCGCTTTGGCTGCTCTACAAATCGCGGCAATATCAACAAGGCGCATAAGCGGATTGGACGGCGTTTCGACCATGACCAAGGCAGGCTTTTCGGCCATTGCCACAGCCAGAGCTTTCGCATCGGTCTGATCGACAAATTTTACGCGCAGGCGGCCTTGCTCTGCACGGTGGGTCAGTAAGCGGTGCGTTCCGCCATAACAGTCATGCGGCGCGAGGATAAGCTCATCGGCTTTGAACAGGTTTAGCACCAAATCAATCGCCGCCATGCCCGACGCCGTAACAACGCCCTGCGCCCCGCCCTCAAGATCGGCCACAGCTTGCCCAAGGCCTTGACGATTAGGGTTAGCCGTTCGCCCATAATCAAAGGCCCCTTTCTCATCAATAGATTTAAAGCGGTACGTCGAAGACAGATAAAGCGGCGCCGTGACCGACCCATAAGCAGGGTCATCGCCAATTTCGGCTTGGATTATTTTTGTACGTTTATCGGTCATTGGTTTTATCTTTTATTTTGCCTTCCCAAGCATCAAACCCAATTGCCATAACAGCGACCAAAAGAGGTAAAGAAAACATCAATTGAATATAAGTCGTGAGTGGCTGAAATTTGATTCCTAGAACAAAGTGAAACAGCAGTGCATTGAAAATAAATAATACGACCGCTACCAAAAAGAATGTTAAGTAGTAGAAACCAAACAGCTTTAAAATTGTTTTTACTTCAGAACCGCTCACACCAAACCCCCACAAAATTCCGCCAATCTCGGGCTCATCGCGTCATATTCTTTCAAGAACGCATCATGGCCGTAAAGCGAGGTGAAGGTGAAGAGCTCGCTCGGCCCGCCGAGACGGTCGCGGAGTTCGCGCATATCGGTGAGCGGGGCGAGTTGATCTGAAATCGCGCTCATGAGCAATGTCGGCGTGGTAATGGCTTCGGGCTCCACGCGGTGAAGGTCAATCGATTCTGACAAAGCCAAAAACCGCTCCGCATCCATCAGCTCGGCAAAGGCATCACCGCGCGAGCCGAGATAATCACAAATATCAAATTGTGAGGGAGAGGTCGAAGTCTCTGCGAGATCAAAACGGTCCGCAAATTCTTCGGCCGTGCGATAGGTCGTCATGGCGAGTTCCCGCGCAAGCTTCATACCCTCTTTGGGGCGGCCTGCCTCAATGCCTAAACGCACGGCTCGCCGCTGAATACCACGCCACGCTACACCAATGGGGTAAGGTTTATGCGCCGCGCCAATGATGCAAAGCTGCCCGACCGCCTCGGGATAATCATGAGCAAAGGCCAACGCCGTCATGCCTCCATAAGAACTACCAATAATAGCGGCAAGTTGAGTAATACCTTGGGCATCGAGTAATTTTTTCAGCCGCGCAGCTTGGTCATGAGTGGTGATGCAGTCAGGACGGTTATCACTCTCAACGTCGGGCGCGAAATCCATACCGAGCACTTGGAACTTTTTTAAATCAATCGGCCCGTCTTCACGCACCAAAGTGGACCACCACCCACGCCCATTATTCCGCGGCGTGGTCTCTTCGGCATCCGCAATATGGCGCGAGGCCGAAATTCCGCCCATCACCACAATCACAGGGCCGTCAAGGTTTCCGTAAAGCCGTCCCATCACGACATCATCTTTCAGCACGCATCCGCGCTGCAAGACATTGTTGCCCAAGTTAACTTTAATATCGCGCGGCATCGCCACACCTCCGATTACGGAGCCAAAATTGCGGTAAGAGAAAATGAAGGCGCCTCGCCTTTATCATCTTTCGGTCTTAACCGCAGGATTTAGCACCAGCTGTGTTCTTCCGTGCCTTAAATCTTAAAGTCTCAGAAAATGGATAGTCTCAATCCAATTTCTGAGCCCGCCAGACGGAAAACACAGGGTTTAACAAGGTTGCTCCAGCATCACAGGGCCTGTCCCTCCGCTAGTCTTGATGAAGGGGCGATATGCGCGACTTATGAGCGGTGGTCAAGCGTTTCTGATATCAGTGCCGTGTAGAGGTCGGCGCTTGGGTGCTCCAGACGAGCGCAATGAAAAGTCCTTTCATGCGCGGCAGAACGGCGAGACAAATCCCGACACCTACCAGCACGAGAGCAAGCGTGCGGACCCAATCGGGCATCTCCATGCGGAAGGTGATAAAGTAGAAAAACGGCGCGAGCAGGTGCCCCGCGACAAGCATAGACGCCCAAGCCGGGCCGTCATCCGCCCTCACCTCGCCCCAATTTTCGCCGCAGGATGGGCAATGTTCAACCTGTTTGAGATAGCTCTTAAAGAGCTTCGCCCCACCACAATTAGGGCACTTACCTTGCAGGCCTCTCTTCATCGCTGGCCATTTTTCAATATGCGTGTCTGTCGTCATACCCTCCAAATAAACCCTTTTACCTTTAAAACAATGCGACCTTATTGACTTGCAGCCCCCACGCTCATAGTCAGCACGCCTTGTTTTAAAGAGGTTGCTATGCCCGTCCCGGTCATTGTTCTAAATTTTGGTCATAGCGTTTTGCGCAGCTTGGATGATTATACCCAAGCCGCCAGCGAGATTTATCGCCATTACCGCCAGGGCCAAAATGTGGTTGCCGTAACCTCCGCCCAAGGTGACCAGACGGATATGCTCATGGCCGAAGCCCGCCAGATTGGACCTGACGGCGCGGCGAAAAATCTGCCTGAGCTTATTCAGCTCGGCGAGCGCCGTTCGGCCGCTCTCTTGGCTTTGGCTTTGGAACGCATTGGCGCGCCCGCTTTTGTTCGGCAAGCCCGTGATTTGGGCCTTAAAGCCCGTAACGCGACACTCGTGGATTTGAACGTCGAGCAGCTCGAAGACGATTTAAAGAACCACGATATTGTTGTGATGCCGGGCCATGTCGCCGTGGGCGAAAAAGACCGTATGGTTCTCCTCACTGAGGGCGGGTCGGATATGACCGCAATATATGTAGCCAAGCGCCTCGGTATTAAAGCCACGCTGCTTAAGGATGTTGAAGGCGTTTTTGACAAAGACCCAAAATCTGCAGGCGCAAATCCGCAACGTTATGACCGCATTTCTTATGCCGATGCGCGTAGCAAAGCTGGACCGCTCGTTTCGCCGAAAGCGCTGGACTATGCCCAGGAGCATAAAATTGAATTTGATATCGGTACCCCCGGTATTCCAAGTTACACTACCATTTGCGGCGAGACAGAGTCTCTCTCGCCCATCCCAGCGCCCAAAAAACTCCGCGTGGCCATGCTTGGATGCGGTATTGTTGGCGGCGGTGTTTATCGGCGCGTCAAAGCGAATTCTGATCGTTTTGAAATGGTCAAAATCATGGTGCGTGACACAGCCAAATATATTGACCAAGGTTATAAGCCCGAAGAGCTGACGACCGACATCAACGATATCATCGCCGCTAACCCTGACATCTTTATCGATGTGTCAGGTCCGATTGAGCCAGCCTTAGGCTATTGTAAAACCCTGCTGGAAAAAGGCGTTCACGTTGTCAGCGCCAATAAACAAGCCATAGCGGCGGGCGGGCAAGAGCTGATTGATTTCGCCAAGGATAAAGGTGCGCAGCTCATGTTTTCCTCTGCAGCGGGCGGCGGCATGCCTGTTTTGGAAATGTGTATTCGCGAGCGCGGGCGTATCACCCGCGTTGAAGCGCTGCTTAACGGTACAACAAATTATATGCTGGATGAAATCAGCGCAGGCAAAAGCTATGCCGAGGCGCTGAAAGAAGCCCAAGATAAAGGCTTTGCCGAAGCCGATCCCAGCGGCGATGTTAATGGCTCTGACGCTGCGGCGAAAATCCGCTTGGTCGCCCTGCTAGGGTTTGGCGAAGAGGTCACACTTAACGACATCCCGCGCGACACGATTGAAAACTTTGCACCCGCCACACCGCCCAAAGGCGCGATGAAACGCATAGCGACCTGCTGGAAAGACTTGAACGGCTTTTCATGCAAGTTGGAACTTAAAGACTTATCGCTAAATAACTTTATCGCTCAGGCCGACGGCGAGGAGGCCCACGCCATTTTCACCTTTGACGATGGCGACCAATATAAAATCCGCGGCAAAGGCGCGGGCCGCTGGCCGACGACAGAATCGGTGATGGCAGACTTGTTCGATATTTCCGCAACTTATTTGTAACCAAAAGCCGAGCTCGCGCGTATAGTCTTTATGTCCAAAGCGCCGATCATAGTTTGGTTTCGCCGCGACTTGCGTGTCGCCGACAACCCTGCCCTTTACGAAGCTGCTAAAACAGGGCGGCCTGTTATCTGTCTTTATGTTCTTGAAACAGATAAAGAGCGCGAATTAGGCGGGGCCAGTCACTGGTGGCTTCATTACAGTTTGGAATCCCTGACAGCAGATCTGGAAAAAATAGGGGCAGAATTGGTTCTGCGAAAAGGGCAAGCTTACCGCATTCTAGATATGCTTATTGAGGATACGGGCGCAGACGCTGTTTATTGGAACAGACGCTATGACGAGTATCCGCGTGAAATGGATACGGCTATTAAATCGGACCTGACTGAGCGCGGGCTGACCGTTAAAAGCTTTCGCGCAAACCTGCTCTCAGAGCCTTGGGAGATAGAGACGAAAACGGGCGGTTATTATAAAGTCTTCACGCCTTATTGGCGAGCGGCCCAAGACGACATAGATACGAGCGAGCCTCTGCCTGCTCCGAAGACAATCTCCGCTTATGACGGCAAAATGAAAAGTAACGCATTGGAGAGTTTAAACTTGCTTCCGACCTCACCGGATTGGGGATCGAAAATGTCACCTTATTGGACCATTGGCAGCAAAGGCGCGGCCAAGGCTCTCAAGCAGTTTTTAGATGGCCCTGTGGACAATTATTCTGATGACCGCAACCGACCAGATAAAGAAGACGGCACGTCTAGATTATCCCCGCATTTATCTTTTGGCGAAATATCACCCAAACAAATTTGGCAAGCCTGTAAAGATGATATCAGCAAAGCCCGCAAATTTTTGTCGGAGATTGGTTGGCGCGAATTTTCTTACGTGCTGCTTTATCATAATCCGAAGCTTGCCAGCGAGAATTACAAATCTGATTTCGATGCCTTTGAATGGAATTCGAATGAGGAGAACTTGCGCCGCTGGCAGAAGGGGCAAACAGGTTATCCTTTCGTTGATGCTGGCATGCGCCAGCTTTGGCAAACGGGATGGCAGCATAACCGCGTGCGCATGGTGACCGCGAGTTTCCTTATCAAACATTTGCTCATTGACTGGCGCGAAGGCGAGAAATGGTTTCACGATACGCTTGTTGATGCCGACCCCGCGAGTAACGCCGCCAGTTGGCAATGGGTAGCCGGTAGCGGAGCTGACGCTGCGCCTTACTTCCGTATCTTCAACCCCTTTACACAGGGCGAGAAATTTGACCCTAACGGGGATTACGTCCGTAAATTTGTCCCGGAACTTAAGCATCTGCCCAATAAATTTATTCATCGCCCCTGGGACGCGCCTGCACTTGTGTTGAAAGAAGCGGGCGTTGAATTAGGGGAAAATTATCCTGAGCCTATTGTGGATCACAAAGAGGCCAGAGAGCGGGCTTTAGCCGCTTACAAGGCCACGCGTGAGTAATCGCAATTTCGTGACGTCATCGTCATTAGCGCTCTGGTCATATTTAGAATAGAGGCATCTCATGAAACATATTTTGACCTTCACATTCGCGGTTGCTCTGGCAGCCTGTACTTCAGCTCAAAGCACGGAATCGACGCCCGAAAAGGCCTCTTCAACAGCCATTAAACTCTCGGGACAAACCGATACGGCAATTTTCGCAGGCGGTTGTTTTTGGTGTGTTGAATCCGATTTTGAAAAGCTCCCCGGCGTCATCGAAGCTGTCTCAGGTTATTCGGGCGGGGACATGAAAAACCCAACCTATCGCAATCATGGACGCCATGTTGAAGTCGCAAAAATCATCTTTGATCCGACCGTTATTACCTATGATGAATTATTAGATTATTACTGGGTTCACATTGACCCGACAGATAATACGGGTCAATTTTGCGATAAAGGCCATGCCTATATCCCCGTAATTTATGCCCGTCCTGATCAAATAGCGGCGGCAGAATCTTCTAAAGCGGGTATTATAAAAACTAAGCCCTTTCCTGATCCAATTGTTGTGCCAGTCCTGCCCGCCAAGACATTTTGGGAGGCAGAAGGCTATCATCAGGATTATTACAAAAAGAACCCGAGGAAATATAAATATTACCGCAATGGCTGTCGCCGTGATGCGCGTGTGAAACAGCTTTGGGGCGCGAAGTAGTCTTTTGAGGCAGAAGTGCCTTATTGAAGTTCGTAAAATTTAAAGACAGTGTCATACCGACACAACGCGCAACGTTGACGGTATGGCGACATATATTAATCTTGGTCTTTTCGCCCCGTCGTGGGCGTGTAATCATAGCCTGCCCAGACACGCAACACGCGCCGTTTCTCACCACCGAGATCAATATCTATATCGGGTAAACGGTCAAGCCGCGCAAAATCTTCGCGGAGTTCATCTTCATAATGGTCATAGTAATTAATAATCATTATTGGCCCCTCTTGCGCCGGTAGCGGATAGGTCAGTTCAGCATGGTTCGCCGGAGCAGCCTCATGCATCCACATTTTCATCGGCACTTTGTCCGCGAGGCCGTAATATTTTAAATCATAAAAAATAATGCGCTTATCAATGGCTAGCGTTGCGTAAGCGCGGCCCTCATGCCCCTGCGCGTAAATAGTCTCAATAACTTTTACCGTTTCAGGCCATTGCCGCAGTCGTTTCACAGAATTGGTCAGCCCTGCCGCATCAGTAAGGGACGGAGTCATCATTATGAGCGCCAAGACAAGGCAAAGAGCGGATTGAAATCCGACGCCGCCGACAATCCATTTTTTAATGCGAGGCCAGAATTTTACCGCATAATGTGCCGTCAAAATTGACCCTGCTACATAAGTCGTAACCGCCCAATTAGCATTGGCGCGTGACATCAAAGCTTGAAGCGAAATAATTAAAAGCGGGCTTAAGCCGAAGAGCGCAATCCAAAGTGCTGGGGTCTCTAATTTTTTTCGCAATGCCGCGATGAGGGCAAGGATATAAAGCACAAATGTGACAGGCCCGAAAACAGCGAGTTGATCGACCCAAAATGTGCCAAGCTCTGACGGGTGAAATGGAATGCCTCCGCGCATATTCGCGTTTTCTGCCGTATGCGTAACCGTCGCGAAATCATGCGCAATATTCCAAAGAATATTGGGAAGAAAAATAAGAAAGGCGATAAGCCCTGCCACACAGCCTTTGAGACTATTTAATCCCTTTCGAGATGGCTTATCAAAAAGAAAGGCCAAACCGAGAGCAGGCAGGAAAAACAACATCGCATATTTCGCCAGCAAGCCAAATCCAACGGCCACGCCGAGCTGTATCGCGCGTTGCCAGCTCGCTTTTTCCCGTAAATGCAGCCAGGCATTCATCGCCAAGGCCCAACACAACAAGAGCGGCACATCGGTGCTGACAATACCTGAGGACAGCCACAGAGCGGGCATTAACAGATAAATCGCCGCCGCCCAAAACCCTGTCTTCGCATCAAACGCCAATCGCGCTGTTCGAAAAATAACAAAACCCGTAATGGAATGCAGGACGGGCGAGGATAGGCGCACGGCCCATTCAGCATCGCCAAAAATACTTGTGGTCACCCAAATCGTCCACGCGATTAGGGGCGGCTTGGTGAAATAGCCCCAATCCAAATCCTTGGACCACGCCCAATATTGCGCCTCATCGCCGTGCAAACCCAGCGGGGAGATAAGCAAAGCGGCTACCCGAAAGACGAGCAGCGCGGCAATAAGCCAAAGCGTCCATTTTTGATAATTCCTCATTGGCGCTGCTATGCCTCGCCGCCGCCTAAAAATAAACTCAATTTATGTGTCATTAAGAGCATAGTAACGGGATGGGTTCAGCAAGGTCATATGGGACACGCACTTATATTTGATTCAGGCGTTGGCGGCTTATCAGTAGCCGCCGAAATCCGTAGGCGCTTGCCAGACTTACAGATGAGCTATGTCGCCGATGATATCTTTCGGCCTTACGGCGAAAAGACAGAGGCGCAACTTAAAGCGCGGCTGCCAGGATTACTGTGGGAACTTAGCGATGCCATCAATCCTGATGTCATCGTTATTGCCTGCAACACAGCTTCGACAACGGCTCTGACAGAAATCCGCGGCACCGTGGATATTCCCGTGATCGGCGTCGTTCCGGCCATTAAACCCGCCGCCGCCGCCTCGCGCACTAAAACCATTGCGGTTTTGGGCACGCCTGGAACCGTGCAGCGGCGATATGTTGATGATCTCATCAATGATTTTGCAGATGGTTGCCATGTCATTCTTCAAGGCTCCGTCAACCTCGTCGATATTGCGGAAAAGAAACTGGCAGGACAGCCTGTCGATTCTGACTGGATTAAGACAGAACTCGCGCCGATGTTTAGCGGTCGCCACGGCGCAGATATTGATGCCGTAGTTCTTGCTTGCACGCATTTCCCCCTATTACGAGACGAGCTTAAAGCCAGCATCCCCCAAACTGTTCAATGGATAGATAGCGGCTCGGCGATTGCGCGCCGCGTCGAGAGCGTTTTAAAAACATTGACGCTCAAGCCGCAACGCCCCGGACCCGATGTGGCTCTATTGATTGGCGGCGAAACATCACCTGAACGCATTCAAGCGTTTAAGACATATGGTTTCGAGCGCGTTGTGGCGCTAATGCCCTGACAGGGCCTTATACCCAAACCAAGCAGCTGCGAGAAATGCAAAACACAATATCGTAAAGAGGGCAAAGTGCTTTTTCATAAAGGCCTCAGCTTGCGCGCCAAGTAATCTGACAATTCCCGCAACCGCAAAAAAGCGAATGGTGCGCGCCAGAACACTCGCCGCGATAAAGATACCAAAAGGAACCGGAACGGCGCCGCTCATGATGGTGATAACCTTATATGGGAACGGCGTCAGTCCTGCGCCAAAAACCCATAACGCGCCATTGGCATTAATACTGTCCCTAAACTTGGCAATATATTCCGTTTTACCCAGTGTCTCTAAGATTGGCAGCGCAATTGCTTCAAAGAAGAACAGCCCGATCATATATCCAAATATTCCGCCTAATACCGAAAACATGGCCGCGATCCCTGCAATCTTCCACCATTTTTGCGGCGCCGCCTGCACCATAGGAATGACCATGACATCGACAGGGATGGGGAAAAATGAGCTTTCCGCAAATGAGACCGCCGCCAGAGCAGGCATAGCGCGTTTATGACGAGCCAGAGCCTTAGTTGCCTCATACCAATCATCGAGAAATTTTAACTTACCTTGCATCAGACCGCTTTAGGGCCAAAGCCCTAAGGCATAATTAAGGCCAAAAGCTGTAAAAAGCCTGTAGCCTTTTTAAATCCGCTGATTTATACGTCCCAAATCTTCGATGCGGGTGTGGCGGAATTGGTAGACGCGCCGGATTCAAAATCCGGTTCCTTTGGAGTGTCGGTTCAAGTCCGACCACCCGTACCATCGAAATTTCATATTGTTT
>ENA-ORXM01003478-ORXM01003478.1-marine-metagenome-genome-assembly--contig:-NODE-3478-length-15557-cov-3.556912_pt1 | contig 15557 bp, 14 predicted proteins | sample MGYA00237867_ERZ511480 | MGnify/ENA primary metagenome ERZ511480 (study PRJEB26309, sample SAMN06266103) | marine metagenome | isolation source: Algal blade | place: United Kingdom:Sidmouth, United...
GGTTATCCGTATCTTTTCCAATCCAAACCCCAGAAAGTCCTTTGATTCGCTCCCCAACAATAGAATACTCGGCTAACATACGAATGACCATTTCTTCTAAAAATCGTACATAACGACCAATATCTGTAAAGAATTCATCTAAGTCTAAAATCGGATACCCTACAACTTGTCCATAACCATGATAAGTAATGTCTCCTCCACGATTTATCTTATGAAACGTAGCTTGTTTTTCTGCCAGAGTAGTTTCATTTAATAACAAATGCTCTTCCTTTCCATTTCGCCCTAAGGTATAGACATGAGGATGTTCACAAAACAACAAATAGTGATATTGTTCCTGTAATTCTGTTGGCAATGCCTTTCGATTGCTTACTTTTCTAGCAATAACTTCCTCGAAAAACTTAGTTTGCAAATCCCAAGCAGTTTGATATGGAATAACTCCAAGATCTTTATAAACAATTTCTTTTCCCATGAGATCGTCTAACCTAATGCAGCCGCAGCTAGTTCTTTTTTCAGTAAATCAATGACATCCACTTCTATAGAATCCATGTTTCTAGCTTCTGCTAATTCCCAGGAAATCCAGTCTCCTAAATGTACCGCATACATAGCTTGCTCAATCAAAGAATCTCCCAAGCAGTCCACCTCTAGAAAATCATCTGCTACTTTTCCAATAATACTTTTACTAATTTCTATTCTTTTGTTGTTGCGTTCCAAGTCATCTGCTGAACGGAAAACCAGTACAGTATAAGTTCCTGATTGTGCTCTCCAGCCCACCAATTCATTATGATTCATTTCAGGAAAAACATGGTGCAAGGCTAAGATTTTTGAATTCTCATTCAATTGCTGACGCAATCGAAGTGCTACTGCTCCCATTCTATCTGTGGCATAAATTACAGGAAATTTACCTTCCATTTTGCGCGCCAACTGCGTTGCTTTTACTCGAATTTGCTCTTGGTGTTGCTCCAACAAGGCAATAGAAGCTTTTAAATCTTGAATACATTGTTTGTCTGCAAATCCAAAGTAGTTTAAGATAAATAACTGCTGTACCAAAGAATAACCCAAACAAGTTCTTGGAGGCTGTTGAACACTAGGAATTTTAATGCAATCCAAGTTCAAGCGTTTGGCTTCTTCTATCAATTTACCACCAGATGAAATACAAACAATCTTAGAACCACGCTCCAATGCTTGTTCAAAAGCAATTAAAGTTTCTTCTGTATTTCCAGAGAACGAAGAGGCAATTACTAATGTATTTTTTCCCACATAAGCAGGCAAACTATATCCTTTGCAACATAAGAAAGGAACTGAACAGCTATCTTTTACAAATTCAGCAACAAATTCTCCACCAATTCCTGAACCACCCATTCCCAAAACAACTATATTATGAATCGGTTGATTGTGTTTACTCAATGTTGCTTGTTCCCCTATTTCCAAGGCTACTTTTAATTGCTTTGGAAACTCCTGGATAAAAACATTCATCATAACTTTCTGTATTTTTATTTTTATTTCTAATTATATCTTATGTTTCAAAGATAATCTAATTTTAAAGGTTGAAATTCAAGTTATTTCCTATCAAAAATAATCCCAAATAATTCTTCTAAATAGGTTTTCAACAAATAATTCTTTATATTTTTACTCCCTCTTAACCTATTCTAATAACTCTGCAATATAATAATTTTATGGCGAATCACAATGATGTTGGCAAGTTAGGTGAGCAAATTGCAAAAAAACACTTAGAAGAGAAGGGGTATAATATTTTAGCGCACAGTTGGAGATGGGGAAAAGGAGAAATAGACTTCATTGCTCAACAAAAAGATATTCTTGTTTTTATAGAAGTAAAAACCCGTAAAAAAACAACCTTTGGAATGCCTGAAGAGGCCGTTTCTCAAAAAAAACAAAGCCTCATGTATGAACTAGCGGTAGAGTATATGTATCGTCATGAATACGAAGAAGAATTTCGCTTTGATATCATTTCTATCATACTAGAACCCCAACAAGAAATTTGCCACTTTGAAGATGCTTTTTTTCCAAATTGGAGTTGATAATTTCAGTCTATAACCACAGTTTTCTCTGTTACCTCCTCCATCGTTTTCCCCTCTAGTTGGCTATCTATCCATCGAATAATTTGAAAATAATTTAAGGCCATTTTCTCTTTCGGCTGCTGCTCAAACAAAGTAACTATTTCTACTCTCAAGGCGTTCAACAGTCCTTTTTTTACTTTAGACTGTGTAAAATTAGCGCAGATGACTTTTGATTTAAAAAAACCAATTAGTAAGTTAACAAACACTGATTTTAATTTATTATTTCTGATAAATTGATAGGTTGAATGTGTGCAACTCTCTAGTAAAAGCAAATCGTCCTCTACAAAATAAATAAGTAAGATTAGTAACCGAGTATACACCTTTACATCTAATCGCATTTTCGCCTCCTCACTATCTTGGATAAGATTACTAAGATTCAAAGCATCTCCATATCTATTAGCATATACTGCTCCTGTAAATAATCTATAATAAAAAATAACACCTTGTACTGGTGGAATATTCTGTACATTGTGTTTCAACCAAGTTAAATATATTTCGTGTAAAGCCTCTGCTTCTGCATAACGATGTTTTTTAAAATAAATACAAAACAAGTGAGAGCCTAAAACGGCCTCTTTTTCTAATTTAGACACTTTTTCTAAATTACAGTTATTTAAAATACGCTTCACTTTTTCAAGCATTGCATCCAACTCTTCGAAGGGAACGCTATCTATATTAGCAAAACAATTAATTTGATTTATTAAAACAACAATGTAACGACTAGGGTACTCTTTACAAAAAAGTGGTTCTTGCTCGTATAAATCAACAAGCTTCATGGAGGCCATTTTCATTTTTTTATGATTCCTTTCAGTGACCGCCTTAGCTAATATTACTTCTCCATTAAACAACTGACCTTGTATAGTTCTAGGTGCTTCTTTTGGAATAATAAACTCCATGTCTTCATTTAAAATTAATTCTTTATTTAACCGCACATTCATAAAAAATATATCTTTATACATGCTATATTGCAATGTATTCCGATAATTAGAGCTAATAAAATCGAACTCTTTTAGTTGTTCTTTAAATGTAGTAAATAAGTGGGCGTATTTTTGGGGTTGGCTACCCAAAATATAATGTTTATACTCATTTAGTTGTATAATCGCTAAATGATGATTATGTACTCTAGCAAGTTTCTCTGCTCGCCGAATTAATTCCTCACAATAATCAAATAAGCCTCTCTTGAATATGATATGGATGTCTGTTAAATAATTATTTAATTGGATTCTAGCATTTTTTTCTGAATGATAATTCCGAAGAGATTTTCGAAGGTGTTCAAATAAATATTGCTTTACTTTTGAGAGATTCTTGATTTTAAATTTCCGTTTTAAAACAGCTTCATCATAAGTATTTGTTTTTGCTACGTAATCAAAAATAGCAAGGTACTTCTTGGTAACTGGAGTCTTGCTTGCATTCTGTTTCTTGAAATATACTTTCTCGCTCTTTGACAAAGACTGAATTAGGATAAGTAGTTGATTGGATGAATTTTTCATATAGCCAAATGATTATATTCACTTTTAAATAAAACTTAAATAATTAACTATCAATAAATTATAAACAAAATTAACATTTAGAGTAAGCAGAATCATATAAAAATTTATTTTCTGCACCTCCTTTTTTTATATAATTTTCGATCATCAAAACAGGAAATTCTTTTTTATGCACTAAAAAATAACATCCTACAACCCTAATATCAAACGACGTATTATTTCTTCAAAAATAGAAAATCTATTCAAATTAATCTGAAGAATTAATAGCTTTTTTTCAAATGTATTCCTAACATTTCCCCCTCGAAAACAACAATAACTATACCTCTTCTTTCGCCTATAATTAAGTATAGATCAAATTCTTCTAAGTCCATTTAGACTTAAACAATACCCCCTATTGAAGTCTAAACATTTCGTAAAATAGAAGGTCAAATTCCATAATTATATAGGTTCTTTTTCATTTTTTAATTAACAAACAATGCTTACTTCAGCAAAAGCACCCCATTGTTTGTACGTTGAAGTACAAAACAATTCACTATGAAAAACATTATTTTAATCCATTTTTTATTATTCCTAACACATGCAGGCTTTAGTCAAGTTGGAAAAGCGGCTACTTATTATCAGCAACAAAACAACCTAAACAGCTTTTCACAAAACGATTACCAAACGATCAGCAACTCCTTGGTTTTAGTAGGCAATTGCAATCAATTGCTCGCCAATGTACAAGCTAATGACATTGTCAACATTGACTGTATTGTAGATCTAAATGGTAGTACAATTAACCTTCCCAGTAATGTCACCCTTGTATATGATGGTGGAGATATTATCAATGGAACATTAGTCTTTAATCAAGGTACAATTGATGGGGAATTATTGAATCACACCTTAGAAATTACAGGTCCAGCAGTATTATCTAATACTACATTTGTTTTCAACAAAAACCGTTGGAATATTGTGGAAGGAGTTGTAACAGACCCAATCGCAAATGACAATTTAGATGCAATAAATAAGGTATTTACATTGATTTATAGTCTGAATGCCAATACGGCACAATTTGATCATTTGGATGCTTATTTTAATGCCAAAGGTGGCTTTGCTGGAACCCCTCCTGCTTTTTATCCTTGGTTGGATGGCATTCAACTTCCAGGAGATAATTTCACCTTAGAAATGACTTCCAATACTATCTTAAGAGTACAACCAAATCCATTTGATTCTTATCGATTATTCGTGCTTTATGACAGAGATAATATTGTTATTCGTGGGGGAATTTTTGTAGGAGATCGTGACAAACATGATTACTCACAAAGTGTCAGTACCAACGAATGGGGGCATTTATTACAGATCACGGGTTCTAAAAATGTGTTGATTGAGAACATGATTCTGAAAAATGCAACTGGGGATGGTTTAAACGTGAATTCAAGAAATTTCACCTACGTGCCTAACTATAATCAAAGTAGAGATATTATTATTAGAAATTCTATTTTTGACATGAATGGTCGACAGGGAATTTCAGTTACAGATGGAAAAAATATATTGATTGAGAACAATCAATTCTTGAATATAGGTGTTATTAACAGCACATTTCCTCATGCTGCTAGAATCGGCCCTTGGGCAGGTGTGGATATTGAAGGTGGTAGAACTAGAAATAGTGCTGGTGATTTAGTTTACTATGAATACCCTGAATATGTAACCATAAGAAATAATGTAGAGAGTGGTTGCCGTGGTTCTTCTTTTTTAATTGCTATAGGATACAACTGTACGATTGAAGATAACGTGGTAGAAAGTTCAATTGGCTATGCCTTGGGTACAGGGAACACTATTCGTAACAATGTAATTACAGAACCTGTTGATGAAAATTTAAGCACAGGTATTCGAGCAGGAAAAACAACTACAGAAAGTAATTTTGATAATAAAATTTACGGTAATATTATTACAGGATATGATGTAGGCATACGTGTTGGTGGACAAAATGCAAAAATACACAACAATACAATCAATGATTTCAGATCTGTTGGAATGACATTTACCTTGGTCAAATATAGTTCTATTTACCTGAATAAAATTACTAGTACTATACTGGATGCTAAAGGGATGTATGCTAAGGCCACTTCTATCGACAAAACGAATATTTATGCAAATACCATTAATGTAAATGCAGATGGAATGACCTTTTCACTTCTGAATGATGGTGTTGATGATTACAATTACGAATATGCTATTTACAACAATAAGGTTACGGTTACCAAACCAAATGCATATGGATTTAATGGTGGTGCGTTTTCTACTGCTTATTCAAGAAATCTAAAATTAATAGGTAATAAGTTTGTAGGAGCATATCACAAAGGGCAGGTTCGAATTGTCAATTTTGATAATGCAAATATTCGCAACAATACAGGTGATGACGCAACTACGCTTTTCCTACAGTTTTCTGGCAACAACAGTCATCTAGAAAACAACAGAACGACTTCTGGATTTATCCTCAATAATATTACAGGAACTAATAATGTAATCATTCCTTAAAGTATTTCTATTTGATAACAGTAGGTAAGATTAAAATTAAAAAACACTTAAATAAAAATTATATGAAAGTCAATATATTTATAGCCATTTTACTCTTAATGAGTAGCTATGCAGCAACAGCACAAATCAATTCTTTGGAAGGTTTAGAAAATTTACAAGCTATTCAAGGAGATTTGATTATATCTAAGACTAATTTAACAAACTTAGACGCATTGGCATCTTTGGAAGAAGTAAAAGGAAATGTTATTATCAAAAACAACTTAGAACTACGTGATTTTTGTGGTTTACAGCAGCTTTTTGAGCGTGGCTCCATTGGTGGTACCATACAAATTGAAGGGAATTTAATCAACCCTAATCCAAATAACATTTGTGAGAAGATTACAAGTAGTCAAGAAGCTTTAGAAAAAGTTTCCAGTAATATCAAACTTTATCCCAATCCTGCTACTACTAAAATTTCTATTTTGATGACAAGACCGATGGAGGTCATCCAACAAATTGCCATTTTTGATTTGGTAGGAAAACCTGTTCTTTCTGTGGTTCCTACAAATAATTCTATTTCTATAGAAACACTTCCGAATGGTGTATACACCATCCAAGTTCAGAGTAATTTAGGTATTCAAAAAAGTCAATTTATAAAGCAATAAGTTGCAAAAGCAACAACAATACAACAGCCGATTTTGAAGCTTCAAAATCGGCTGTTTTTATCCAAGCATAGGTCTCCAATAAGAAGCTTCCTAATGTCCTTTTTTTAATAACTCTGGAAATTTTTCCTTAAAGCGATTTAATCTTGGGACAGATACATTTCTTACATAAGAATTACCAGGATTTATCTTTTCATAATCTTGATGATACTCTTCTGCTCTCCAGAATTTTTTCAAGGGTACAATTTCTGTTGCAATAGGTTCACTATAAGTTCCAGCAGCTTCCAATTCGTTTTTAAAATCTTGTGCAGCTTTCCGTTCCATTTCATCATTATACAAAATCATAGAACGATACTGTTTTCCAAAATCTGGACGTTGCCCATTCACTGTTGTAGGATTGTGAGAGCCATAGTATACTTTCAACAAATCAGCATAAGAAATTACTTCGGGATCATAATAGACCTCTACCACTTCTGCATGATCTGTTAAACCTCCCCCAACTTCTTGATAAGTAGGGTTTTCTTTGGTTCCTCCAGCATAGCCAGAAACGGCTTCCTCCACGCCTTTTACAGATTCAAAAATAGCTTCTACACACCAAAAACAACCACTAGCAAAATAAGCTTTACTCAGTTCGTTCATTTTTTTGGTGCTGGTAGAATTTTTAACAACTACTGCTTGCTCATCTGATTTTGTAACCTTCTCTCCTGCTCTATTCGATGTACAAGAAGAAAAGAAAAGACCTGCTATTAGGATTGAAATTATGTACTTCATTAAGTAATATTTTGAGGGGATTAACAATTTGATTGAATATATCTTTAACACAAAGAGTGTCAAATTGTTCTAATTTTTAGAATTTGTCTTGTTGCCAAAAAGTTAAATTATTTCCATTTTTTAATAAAATTGAAGCTGATTATTACTATAAAAAAGAATTGATTAAGCAGGTATAAAACTACTATGCTTGTCAAAATTCGATTTGGAAATTGGGAAAAACTTTGAAAACCATCAAATCTATAATAACGTCTAGGAATGCCTCCATAGGTCAAATGATAGAAATAATACATCAAACCTATAACAAAAACGGCTAGTCCAATATCTGTTATCAAACTCCAATTTAACAAGTCGCTTGAATTAACCTTAGATTTTACTAAAAAGATAAATCCTACCTTTAATAAAAGTAGCCATCCTATTCCATTATAAAAAGAGGCGATTGAAAGCACAAAATAAACATCATGTTGTTGGACATCTATTGCTGTATTAGGGTTCAAAAAAGCCAATATAAAAAAAGAGACACTAAGCAACAATGCTCCTATTAAGGCTATTTTTAATCGGTCTTTCATCGAAAAGTAATTCTTAAAATTCTAAACTTGTTTTGGTACTAATATGCACCAAAGCATCTCCTTGATTGACAATTGGAGCATGATTAGATGCGATGATATAACCATCATTCGTTGCCACAACATCTACTTCAAAATCACCATAAGGATCGCTGATAGAGCCTATTTTATCCCCTTTAGAAACTTGGCTTCCTAACTTTAACTTCGTGCGAAACATTCCCGAATGTTTGGCGCGAATCCATTTAGAATCTTTCACCAAAACAGGAGTCACCTTTTCGGGTAATTTACTCGCCATCAACTCTTTAGTAAAGTCTCTTAATCCTAAGTGATGCATCACTCTTAAGGCTCCATCTATACCTACCTGTGTTACATGTCGATCTAAGTGCAGGCTTTTTCCACCTTCAAACAAAAGTACTTTTTTACCTTTTTTAGATAAAGTATTTCGGAAAGATTTATCACGATTTTCAGCATCAATAATAAACTTTGTTCCAAAGACTTTTGCTAGTTCCAACGTTTCTTTATCATTTGCATCCAAACGTATTTGCGAATAGTTAAAACGAGCTGCTCCTCCTGTATGAAAATCCATACAATAATCTACATGAGGCATAATTGCATTCATAACGTGATAAGCAAATCTAGCTGCCAAAGAGCCACGTTTGGAGCCAGGAAATAAGCGATTGAGATCTCTTCCATCTGGAAATTCTCTCTTCTGGCTCAAAAATCCAAATACATTAATTACTGGAATGCAAATAACCGTTCCTTTTTGGGGTTTGTTATAACCATCAGCAATGATTTGGCGTACTATTTCGACTCCATTAACTTCATCTCCATGAATTCCTGCCGTCAACAAAACACAAGGTCCAGGCTCTCGACCTCTTTCTACAATAATAGGAACAGAAAGACTGGTTCTAGTGTGTAGTTTGGCTATGTTTAAATTAAGTACCTTACTTTTTCCAAGCCCAATTGGTGTATTTAAAATTTCCATCTCTTAATTAATTACTCCTGTTAAACAGTTCTTTAGAAATTCTTGTCATTACTTCGTGGTAAAATCACATTTATTTGATTATCAAAAAGATGCAGCCTTATCACTTGAAGCATTAAAACACTGATAATCAAATAAATGCATATATATTTTTTTCAATAAAAAAACAAAAAATTTACGAAGTATTATCTTGTATACCTTGGAGATCGTTAAAAACTTCTAATGTGCATTACGTTCGATATAACGAATAATAGACTTTGCGATATCCTTTTCTGTGGCCTTTTCAATCCCCTCTAACCCAGGAGAAGAATTTACCTCTAAGATCATTGGACCAGAATTGGATTGTAACATATCTACTCCTGCAATTGCTAAGCCCAACACTTTTGCTGCTTTCAACGCAGCATTTTCTTCTTGATCTGATAATTCGATAATTGTAGCAGAACCACCTTGATGCAAATTAGAGCGAAATTCACCTTCTTTTCCTTGACGTTTCATTGCTCCAACAACAACACCATCCACGACGAAAGCTCGTATATCAGCTCCTTTGGCTTCGCTTATAAATTGCTGTGCAATAACCCTTGCTTGCAGACCATTAAATGCTTCCAAAACAGATTTTGCCGCACTGGGTGTTTCTGCCAAAACAACTCCTACTCCTTGCGTTCCTTCCAATAACTTCAAAATACAAGGTGCTCCCCCAACAATATCAATCACATTGCCAACATCTTTCGAATAATTGGTAAAAACTGTTTTAGGCATTCCCAAACCTGCACTAGACATTAATTGAAGGCTACGCAATTTATCTCTAGAGTCGACTAAAGCTTGAGAAGTAGTTGCTGTAAAAATTTTCATCATTTCAAATTGACGAATTACAGCTGCTCCATAAAAAGTAACAGAAGCGCCAATCCTAGGAATAATGGCATCGATATCTTTTAAGGTTTCTCCTTTGTAATAAATTTGAGGTTTTTTCTGTTCTATTATAATATTACACTTAGTATGATCTATAATCAACATCTCATGCCCTCTTTTCTCTCCTGCCTCTTTGATTCTTTCTGTTGAATATAATCTAGGGTTTCTAGATAAAATTACCATTCTCATTTTAGCCTTCATTATTGTTTTTTAGATTGTTAGTTAAAGAAACGTCTACTAGGAATTTTTCATTTAAAAATTTACGACCAATTAATACAGGGTAACGCATTTCTCCTCTATCGGTCAAAGTTAGCGCTATTGAATATTTTTTAGCTCCAAATTGAATTTTTGTAAAAATCTTATAGCGTGGTTCAGCAATACCATTAGAACTCTTGACTATTGTGATATTGTAATCTTCGAAAATTAGTTTTTTGTGGTTGTAAGCAGGGTGAGCTTTGTCTAAAAAATGGCAATGCAACTGATTTGAAATTTCTTGTATATCGTGACAATGTATACTTGAAGTGTAAGCTCCTGTGTCTATCTTTACATCTATGTCCATTAAGCCCAAGTCTATAAAATTAGCCTTCTCTATTCGACCAATAATAATTTTTGTTTTCTGATGCACTTTTTACTTTTTAAAAATGAAACCTTTGAGAATATTGAAAGAGGTTATTTTAAATTAATAGTTCGCTGAATTACCCGCGCTGCTCCTTAGGCGATGATTAGGGCTTCACTGAGTTGACCTCAAATAACAGCAGCATCAAGATAGTTTTTTTTAAGACTAATTCAACAAATTGTATCTCATAAGCACAATTAAATCCAATATTTTTTTGCTATTCAGTGAGTAATACAAAATTATATGTTTGAAATAAATATAGCAAATGAAGCCTTTTCTTGACAACAAAACAAAACAGCCTGCGTATAGTATACTATACTTCATTAAAAAACAACTTGTAGTATGTTTAAAAAACACTAAATTATACTACAATCCCTTCAAAAACCTTTTTTCTATTATTCCAAATAAAAAAATTCTATACTGCCTTAAATGAGAATTTCAATATTTTATTGTATTTTTAGGTTTAGGTACATTAAAAAGTTTCATTGAGGTATTGTCCTACTAAATAAATATTAAAATTATTATATCTCATAAAACTGCATAAATTAACCCCCCAATTACTTTATAATATTATGCAAAAAATACTCTATACTATATTAATTATATCATTAACTTCTAGTCTTTATGCTAATGACTTAAAACTGGATATCCAGAAAGCATTAGAAATAGCCTCTGACCAACAAGTTCAGTCTCAACGAATTGCAAAAGTATATCTTGCACTTTGTAACAATGTTATGGAACCTAAGTTTTATCAAGAACGAGATGAAGCAATTGAAAAATTTGAGGAACAATTACATCAATTGAGTCTTTTTACACCAACAGAAGAAATTAAAGAAAACATCCAAAATGTTCGTACCATTTGGCAAGAGTACAAAAAAATTGCTGGCTGGAGCATCAAAAAAGATGCTGCTTCTAAATTGTTAAAGCAATCTACATCTATCCTACAAGCTACCAAAGCGCTTTTTATTGCCTATAATAATTATAATAAATCTCTAACAACTTCATCTGATAATAGCGATTTAATTACAATCAACCAATACATCAAACAAAATCGAAATCAGCTTATTTTAATGCAACGTATTATGTTGTATTATTTATCTGAAAAGCAAGGTATTGATGCAACTGCGGCAGGGCACAGCTTAAATGATGCTCAAAAGTCTTTTAGCAGAATTCTTGGTATTCTAGAAAAAGCAAAAATCACTTCAAAATCTATTCAAAGTAAATTAGAATTGATTAGAGAGAATTGGACAGAAATTAATCAACATCTGATTTTTGTAGATAAAGATCAAAGTTATATAGATGATATGTTGAATCGTTCTAATTTAATTTCTAGTACGGTCAAAGAAATATCGCAAAAGTATTTAGAACTTTCTGTCAAACTAAGCATAAGCTACTCTATTAATGAAGCAACTATGCAAACTGTTTATGTTCAAAGAATAGCGAAGTCTTATATTGCCAGTATCAACGATCATATTGCTTACAAATATAAGAAGGAGGTTATTGAGTATGTCGAAGACTTTGAAAACAGAATGAATTCTATGTTAGTCACAGCTCAAACCGAAGATATCAAAATGTCTATCAATGTTGTTAAAACAATGTGGAAAAACTACAAAAAATTAGCGACCAACTTTGAGTCTATGGATGACCTTCGTGCCACAAAGTTAATAGAACAATCTTATGTTGTAATGGCTGCTTGTGATCGAGTATCAGATGAAATTGAAAAATATGCCTTAGGGATTCCTTCTTATAAAGCTTTGAGTGTAAAAGATGATGTAAAAATCGATCCTACCTTAGATATTACACATCAAATCTATGTTTCAAGCGATCTAAGAGTCAACTCTCAACGATTAGCACTTTATTTTATCTTAACAGCCTTAGACATAGATTCTGACTTATCCTCTAAACGCCTGGATACTTACAGTCAAGAATTTAAAAAACAATTTGACGAACTAAAAGCATCTAGGATTAACAGTCCTGCAATGACTGTTCTATTGGAAAGTTGTAATAAAGAATGGGATTGGATGAAGGAAGCCTCTAAAACAACGAAAAAAGAGGACATTGACTTGATGCTAGAACACACAAATTTGCTTTCTAAGAAACTAACGAAATTAACCAATCTCTACGAACATAGAATGAACGACTTTTTTGCTGAAGACATCAAAGAAGAATCTCCTGCTGCTTTAGCTATGCCTAAAAATTAGACTATTATTTTTTTGGCGCTCTAGCCGTTTTTTTTTCTATAGACAAATCGTTAAGTCCTAAGATGGGCTTAACGATTTTTTTTTGCTAGACCGTTTCAAAATAGAGCACAACAAGTCTACAAAATCTAAGAACGTACTGTTTTAGTTGTCAAACAACAATTATATTGTATCTTTGCGGCAAGACGACTTGATTTATTTTATTCAAAAATTACCTACCCACTCCAATAAATACAAATGAAGCTAAAAATCTACCACAATCCTCGATGTTCTAAAAGCAGAGAAAGTGTCAACTTTTTAGAAGAAAAAAATCTTGACTTTGAAATTATTGAATATTTAAAGACGCCTCCAACTAGCACTGAACTACAAAAAGTATTGACACAGTTAAATCTTGATGCAGTACAGCTTATTCGAAAAAATGAGACCATTTATAAAGAAAAATACAAGGGCAAAGTATTAAGTGAACAAGAATGGGTTGAAGCGATGGTAGAATACCCCAAATTAATCGAACGACCAATCGTTATTTATGGTAACAAAGCTGTCATTGGTCGTCCTCTTGAGCAAGTTAAGCAACTCCTTCTTTTATCAAAATGACATTGTTTAATATGTCTACATTCCTATTTATTTACTAAAGCCATGCTCTATTAATGCAACAAAATCACACCAAGCCTGAAATTTATAGAGACGATCAAGTCCGAGCAGCAATTCAAGAATTGTTTAGTTATGAAGACTTTTTAGCAGGAATGAAAGCTTTTGTTCCTCCTCAGCTGAACAAATTAATCTTAGATGAAAAAGATGCTGTAAAAACAGCAGAGGATTTCCAAAAAAGGGTAATTCGCCCATTCCTAAAAGCCGTCGAACAAAGCAGCATTAGCAATTTTACGTTTAGTGGTACAGAGCATTTGTCTCCTGAAAAAAGTTACCTCTTTGTCTCTAACCATCGAGACATTGTTTTAGATTCTGCCTATCTCAATATAATATTACTAGAGCAAGGAATGCGAACTAGTCAGATTGCCATTGGAGATAATCTAGTGGCAAATCGTCTAACTGAATTATTATTCAAAATCAATAAAAGCTTTGTTGTCAAACGCTCTGGAAATCCTAGGGAAATCTACAATCATGCGGTTACCTTATCTGAATACATAAAAGAAACGGTTACAAAAGAAAAAGACTCTGTTTGGATTGCTCAACGAGAAGGACGAGCCAAAGATGGCAATGACAAAACACAAATATCCTTATTAAAGATGCTTAGCTTGTCTAATAAAGAAGATCTAATCAAGCATTTTAAATCACTCCAGATTACTCCTGTATCTATTTCCTACGAATATGATCCTTGTGGCTATTTAAAAACAAAAGAATATTTAGAGAAAAAAAGTAATCCTAATTATAAAAAGGTATTTCACGATGACGCACAACACCTTCTATTAGGTATTAAAGGATACAAAGGGCATGTGCATTTTCATTTTGAGAAACCTCTAGATAAACGACTCAATGCCCTAAAAGATGGAGCTAACCAAAAGGAGATGCTTCATACTTTAGCTACTATCATTGATAAAGCAATACACCTTCATTATCAGCTACATCCAATCAATTACTATGCTTATGATCAATTATTGGGTTCTAACCTTTATTATGCCCAATATCAAACGACTCAAAAAAAGCTAAAAGAGTTTTTTGATATACTCATAGAAATGCTTCCTCCAGAAAAACAAATAGAAGGGCGAGCATTTATGCTTAAAATATACGCAAACCCTTTATACAACAAACTTAGTTACACCTAAAGTTGCTTGATTTTTTATTATTTTTATTCATTACAGTAGTCCCTACAGAACTATAAGCTAAGCGTAAGAAGCAGCACCACTAAAGTAACAATGATGAGCACAACGAACTTAATCGTAGTGCTCATTTCTATATTTATTGAGAGAATTGAGCCCTCCCTCAAGCTTATCTCCCATCAATAAAAACTATTGAGAACATAAACACTTATTTATTTTATGCTTTAAAAAGTTGTTTTTTATCCCTACCTTAGAGTTTTCACTCAAAAACCAGACTAATAAAAAACTGATTATCAGTTGGATAAGTCATTTTTTATTATTTTATTGTGGTATTACAAACTAAATTAAAACCATTTCTAAATCCTTTTATTGATTTTTTTTAACCCATGAAAGTACTTTTATTAGTTGTCATAGTAGGCATCTTTATTTTTTTTATTGTCAATAACTCTAAATCCAATCAATATATTTGTGAACGTTGCGAAGGAAAAGGTTTCTGGAGAGGATTAAGAGGTGAACGGAACCATTGCAAAGCTTGTGATGGAAATGGCTTTATAAAACAGGAAACAAATTAATGCTGCTTTATAAACCTTATTGGCAAGAATATATATAATTCTGTTAAGAATAAGCACAGTTATGGCAAAAATAACCCTCTAATTTTATTTTAAACAACTTATTTTTGTGCTATTACTATTTATACAATTTTAATTTACTTTTCAAATTTTCAAATTATGAAATTATTAATGTCCCTCGTATTGCTTGCATTATCTTTTAATATGTTTGCAATGAACGCCCCTCAACAAGAAGAAAAAATGGTTGCTATTATCTTAATGATGGATAATGGGGATGACCAAGAAATTATCAGTACTATTTATACTTCCTTAATGGCAGCAGAAAAAGTTGCTAAAGTATTGGATGTAGAACTAATCGCTGAAGACGAAGTAAACGATGATGTTTTTGTTTTTTCATTAAAATCTCAAGAACAAAAAGAAATTGCTATGAAATTATTCGACGAAGAAGGATATGAAATGG
>ENA-ORXM01003480-ORXM01003480.1-marine-metagenome-genome-assembly--contig:-NODE-3480-length-15545-cov-3.294996_pt1 | contig 15545 bp, 10 predicted proteins | sample MGYA00237867_ERZ511480 | MGnify/ENA primary metagenome ERZ511480 (study PRJEB26309, sample SAMN06266103) | marine metagenome | isolation source: Algal blade | place: United Kingdom:Sidmouth, United...
ATGGCCCACTAGCTGAAAATGACACAACTTCTGTGACTGAAGGTGACACAGCAACAGGTAACGTTATGGCGAACGATATAGTTGGTGCGGATGAAGACGGTTGTGTTCTTAAAGTAGCGTTTGCTGGTAATACAGTTGATGTCCCTGCTACTGGATATGCAACGATTGCTGGAACCAACGGAACGCTTAAGATTAAAGCAGATGGAAGTTACATCTACACACCGAAGAGTAGTGAAACTGGTGGTCATGTTACCGACAAGTTCACCTACACGTTGAAAGATGGTGATGGTGATACGGATACAGCTGTTCTAACAGTAAATGTAACACTTGTTGCTAGAAATAGAGAAAAACTTAAAGCCGTTTTAGCGGAACTACCTGACCACAGAAACCATAGTTATATTGTTGCAGATTTTGCCAACCCAAGAGAATTACAAGAGCAAGTTATTAAGTTTATAGAAAAAAAACATGGGTTTCATATTGTTATAAATAACACTGGCGGTCCAAGAAGTGGAGGTGTTTTAACGGCCAGTTTAGAAGCTTTTGAAAATGCTTTTACGATGCACTTAAAATGTAATCATTTGTTGGCTCAAGCAACTATTCCTTTTATGAAAGAAGAAGGTTTTGGTAGAATTATTAATGTAATTTCTACTTCGGTAAAAGAGCCAATTCCAGGACTTGGAGTGAGCAATACGATAAGAGGTGCTGTTGGTAATTGGAGCAAAACCTTATCTATCGAAGTTGCTGAATTTGGGATAACAGTTAATAATGTACTTCCTGGTTTTACAGATACGGAACGTTTAGCTGAGATTATTAAAGTTAAGGCAAATATCGAGGAGCGTTCTATTGAAGAGATGACTGAGATTATGAAAAATTACGCGCCTGCAAAACGTTTTGCGCAACCAGAAGAGACTGCCAACGTTATTACCTTTTTAGCTAGCGGAGCTGCTAGTTATATTACTGGTATTAATGTTCCTGTAGATGGAGGTCGAACAAAATCTTTGTAATGAGTTTAATAATTTAACTACGATAACTTTAATAAAATTTAAGGGGTTTGTATATTAGTAACAAATTTGCGTTAAGGATAGAAGCGGCATCCTTTTTTATGAACTTTAAAGTGGACTAAAACACGCTAATTTATTATAATTAAGCGTACTTGATGAGATACTGAAAGTGCAGCATAAAAAAAGATATAGCGGATAGCCTGACCCTTGTGGTAACGCCCAAAACATGAAACTATGAGTTATTTAACATCTCCGATAAATTTTAAGGCTTGGATTGAAGAAAACAGGCATCTTTTAAAGCCACCCGTTGGTAATAAAGTGGTTTGGAAAGATGGCGATTTTATTGTGATGGTTGTTGGCGGACCAAACAATAGAAAGGACTACCACTATAACGAAACGCCTGAATTCTTTTATCAAGTTGAAGGCGATATTATTTTAAAAATTATTGATAAGGGCACGCCGAAAGACGTGCATATTAAAGAGGGAGATATTTATTTATTGCCACCTAAAGTACCACATTCCCCACAGCGAGGTGCTAATACTGTTGGATTGGTTATTGAATACAAACGCCCTGAAGGAATGCGTGATGCATTACTTTGGTTCTGCGAAAATTGTGTAACAAAGCTTTATGAAGAAGATTTTACTGTAGAAAATATTGAAACAGATATGCCAAAGATTTTTAACAAATACTATAATAATAAAGACAAACGAAGCTGCCCAAATTGTGGAGAAGTTATGAGAGCGCCGCAGAATGTGAAAATAGATTAAACGAGTTACAGCAAATATCGAAAAATGCCAAATATTGAATTGCAAACTGAAATAAAAGCTGATACGGAAATTGTATTCGACCTTTCAAGAAGTATCGATTTACATAAAATTTCGACAGAACAGACTAGCGAAAAAGCAATTGCTGGAAAAACAAGTGGATTAATAAGTATGAGTGAAAGCGTAACTTGGAGAGCTAAGCATTTTGGGATTTATCAAAATTTAACTTCTAAAATCACAAATTTTAACCGACCAAATTACTTTACAGACGAGATGCAAAAGGGAATATTTAAAAGTTTTAAACACGAGCACATTTTTACGGAATTAAACGGATTAACTCAAATGACAGATATTTTTAATTACAAATCTCCATTTGGTTTTTTAGGAAAATTAGCAGACAAATTGTTTTTAAAAAAATATATGACTGAACTACTTGTTGAACGTAATAAAGTCATTAAAGAGTTTGCTGAATCTGAAAAATGGAAAGAAGTATTAACTAAATAAAAGGAGTTTTAGGTTTAAAAAAATTAATATAAAATAGAACCTGAAATAATTTTAGTAAAATAAATAATTTAACTTAAAGATTCCTGACCTCTCAGGACTATAAAATGAAACGCAAACTTAGAATTAACGGACATTCTCATTTATTGCCTTACCCTGAAGATATTCCAGAATTTATGCGCGAAAAAGGCATTTTTTGGGTGGATAAGGATAGGAAATTTATGCTTCAAAAAGATTGGAAACGCCCTGTTACGGACTCAAGTTTTTTCTTGGATGAAAAATTGGAATGGATGGAGCGTAACAAACTTGACCATGCTGTAGTTTTAAACTTATCGCAATTATATGGTAATGGTTTGCGCGTTGAGGAAATGAAGAAAGCGCTTCGTTTTCAAAATGATTTTAATGCTAAAATGCAACGTGATAATCCTAGTAAGTTTACTTGTGGTTTTGTGGTACACCCTGCATTTATAAGAAGTGCTTGTTGGGAAATTGAACGTTGTGTGGAAACGCTTGGGTTGCAATTACTATGTTTGCCTACGCATTATATGGATACGATTGGTACTTGGCGTTGTATTTTTGATGAGGAAAATGAGCCTATTTTTGAGTTGGCAGATAAATATAATCTAGCAGTTGAGGTTCATCCATATGATGGTGAGAAATTTATAAAATTAGAAAACACCTCATGGCGTTTTCACTTAATTTGGATGTTAGCGCAATGTGGCGATGCTTATCATTTTTTTACATTAAATGGCTATCAAGAAAAATTCCCAAATATGCGAACGTGCTTTGCTCATGGCGGACAATTAGCGCAAATTAATTTAGGGCGACGAATTCAAGGTTTTGATGGCAGACCAGATTTATTTGAAGGGAAACACCACCCAAGAGAAGCGGTTGGTCATAAAAACATCTTTTTTGACACGCTAGTCCATGACACTAGTGGGCTAGAGTTATTAATTAGAAATCATGGTTCTAAACAGGTTATTATGGGACTTGATGATCCTTATCCTTTAGGCGAAATGGAAAGTGATAAACAATCGTCTTATCCTGGAAAAATATTAGATTTGGCTGTAGATAGAAAAATAATTAATGAAACTGAATATGATAATATTTGGGAACATAATGTAATGCAATGGTTGTGTGGAGAAGATAAAAATGCCAAACAGAAATTGATAAATAGAATTACTCAAAAGATTTAGTCTATATAATTTTTCTTTATACTTAGACCTTAATCAAACTATAAATTATGAAAAAAATAGGTTCTTATATGGCAATATTTGGGGTTCTAGCAATTGTTTTAAATTACTTTGATCGTGTTCCAACACTATTAATGTGGATATATTCTTGGGGAGATACCGCTGCTTGGACCATTAAAATTGGACTTATTGTAGTTGGAGCTGTTTTATTTTTTATGGGAAGTAAGCCTGACAGTAACGAAACTATTAATCCAAATTCTGAAACTAAAGCATAATTTAAAAAATATTTCCTTTAAAACAAGACGCCTTTTCAATTGAAAAGGCGTCTTGTTTTACTAAAGATAATTAATCATTTAAAGATTCTTCCTTTTTTTCAGGTAATAATTTAGCTATTAAACTAGGTTTAATTATATACTTATTGGTTACTTTTTTTATGAATTTTGGAGTAATTTCAGATAATTTATTTTCATAGTCTTTAATGCCAGTAAAAGGTTGTTTCCAATATACTTTGTTGTACATGTGGTTAAACCAAAAATTATTGCTTTCTAATGCTTTTTTTCTGCCTAAAATCCAATTCTTTTTTACACCTGCAACTTCTTTTTTAGTTGGCCCTTCTTTTAGAAATTCTTTCAAAACTAATAATGTTTCTTGCTCTAAAACATCTATATTCTCTGGAGAACAGCTAAAATTAATGGATGCTGAATACCTTGAATATGGCCTCCCAATATGTTTTAAATTAGCCCTTACGGTATACACACCACCTTTTTCTTCTCTAATTTTATTGCGTAACCTTGTCTTAAATATTTGACCAAAAAATTTTAAAGCATCATTTTCCTTTTTATCATATTTAGCTTCACTTTCAAATTTAATCAATAAAGTAGCTTTATCTTCCAATCCTTTATGCACGGTAACACGCTCTTCAGACAGATGGTTTTTAAATTCAGATAATTTATACTCTTCTCTTTCGTCTGTGCTTGGTAAAGATGCTATGTAAGTTTCTATGTGGTTTTTCAGTAGGTCTTCATCAAAATCGCCAATAAAGAAAAAGTTAAAATCGCCAGCATTTTCAAAACGTTCGGTATAGGATTTATACAACGTATTATATGGAGTAGAATCTAATAAACGCTCTAAGTTTTCATTCTCATTCATATTGATATACCTAGGATTTCCTGCCTGGGTAACTTTATTAATTTCAGTATAAAAAATTTTTTTAGGATTTAATTTTCTGTTTTTAGTAAATGCTTTTACTTTTTCGACGTAAGATTTATACATGTTTTCATCTTCATTTAAACTAGTGAAATTCAGATAAATTAGTTTGAAGAGTGTTTCCAAATCTCGTGATCTTGCTGACCCTTTTAGACCTTCTTCATAAGTAGACACAAAGGATGACGCTTTTACTTTTTTTCCTGTTAACAATTTTGGCAATTCATGACTTTTAAAGCCACCTATTCCCGCTACGGTTACAATAGACATTAACGAACCAACGCTTTTAACATCATCATCAGACATCAAGGAATTGCCACCATAACTAAATGCCTTAAACCGTATTTGTTCTTTATCAAAATCAGTTTTTTTATAGAAAACCTTAGCACCATTACTTAGTACTAATTTTTTAATATCATGTAAATCGGTTTCTTCTGAAACAATACTACCTTTTGGGCTTAATTTTTTCACTAATTGATCTCCTAGTTCTTTTGGAACATATTCAGAAATTGTAGAATCTAATTCGGCTTTATTAATAGTTTCTAACAATTCATTTTCAGTTGGCAAAACTAAACCTTCCTTTTCTGGTGCGGTAAGTATCAATACACGATTATCTTTGTGATAATAAAATTCAAACATTTTTTTTACTTCATCTAAATCAATTTGAGGAATAATAGTTTTGTAAAAATTATAACGCCAATCTTTAGAATATAACACCCAATCTTTTTTAAATTCCTGCTCTAAAAGACTTAAATAACTTTTTGAATACCAATCGTCTTTTCCTTCTAAAAAAATTTCATTGCTGGCTAGCATATTTTTTTTTGTTTGGTTTAATTCTTCTTCTGTAAAACCAAAACGTTTAATACGTTCTAGCTCTAAAACCATATGCTTTAATGCCTTTTTTATCTCGGTCTCACTAGAAGAAGCTCCTATTGAAAACTTACCGTGGTATTTACTTAATGTACTACTTAAACGAGCACCTGCACCAATAAACGGAGGTTTATCGCTGTTGGATAATTCAATTAAGCGTGTATTAATCATAGAAATCATCATGCCCTTTATAATACCTTCTTTTTGATGTTTTACTAGTGCATGCTTATGCTTTACAGGCCTTATATTGATAAAATCTAATCCCAAAGATGTCATCGTTTTTTCTGGGTCGGTAATAATTTTAATCCTTGTTTCTTTGTGGTACGGCACGCTATCATAAGAGATTAACGGTTTTTCCTTTTCAGGGTTTGTTAATTTTGAAAAATGCTTTTTTATTTTAGTTTCTGCATAAGCAGGTTCAATATCTCCAGCAACAATAATACCCATTAAGTTTGGGCGGTACCAATCTTTATAAAACCGACGCATATCATCCGTTTTAAAATTTTTAATATTTTCTAATTTTGCATCAGAATAGTATTTTAATTGCGGCATACCTTTATATATAAACTCTGCGCTTTCTTTACGAATACGATTGCCGCTTCCTAAACGTGCTCTAAATTCTTCTAAAACTACGGAGCGTTCATCATTTATAGCATGATCTTCCAATAACATATTATGCGCCCAATCTTCAATAATTTGAAACGCTTTGTCCACCTTTTTTAAATCTTTACTTGGTATTTGTAATTTATAAACCGTTTCTTCAAAACCTGTATGCGCATTTAAATCTGCACCAAAAGTCATCCCAATACTTTCTAAATATTTTACAAGTTTATCTTTTTTAAAATTTTTAGTACCGTTAAACCCCATATGTTCTAACAAATGCGCCAACCCTTGCTGACTCTCATCTTCCTGCAAATGCCCTACATTTACGACCAAACGGATATTTACGACATCTTTTGGCCTGTCGTTTTCTTTAATATAATATTTAAGTCCGTTTGCCAATTGTCCTCTTATAGCAGAAGTATCTTTTGGGATTTCGCTTTCTAAATTGTATTCTAAAGTGTTGTTTTGTTGTGAAAAATTGAGTATTGAAATGAATAAAATTAATACGGTAAAATAATGTTTCATGTTTTAATTGATTGTTTTTTTTAAAAATTTTGATGCTCCATATTTAAAGCTTACAAGTTAGTGCCTTTTTTGTAGTAAAAGTTACATATTCATCCATTTTTTTATTTGATTGATATAACTCCGTCCTGAAGTCACACTTAATATGCCTTTATTATTTAATTTAAATATAAATCGGCTGTTAAAATATTTCTGAACCTCTTCAACAAAATTTGTATTGATTATATACGCTCTATGTACTCTCAAAAAATAGTTAGGTAGTTGTATTTCCAGTTGGGTTAATGATTTTTCGGTTAAAAAAGTGCCTTTATTGGTTTCTATGCTCACGTATTTATCCGTTGCTTCAAAATAAGTGATATCGTTCAGTTTTATAAAAATGAGCTTATCCTCTTTTTTAACGGTTATCGAAGTCATTTGTTTTTGTTTCTTTTGAGCCGATAACTCCTGAACAACTTTTAAAATATCATGAGAAGTATTTTTATTTTTGAATTGTTTCAATTTAGTAATCGTTTTTTCTAGGCGTTCCAATCGCACAGGTTTTACTAAATAATCAATACTATTGGTTTCAAAAGCTTTTAAAGCATATTCGTCATGGGCTGTGCAAAAAACAATTAATGGTATTTTTTCTAATGCTTCAATTAACTCAAAACCATTGAGAACAGGCATTTCAATATCCAAAAAAATGAGGTCTGGTTCTAGAAACTCAATTTGATTTTTAGCCTCGCCTCCATGTTTTGAAAATCCAATAATATTAATACTTTCAGGAAAATTTAAAAGTAATTTTTCTAAACGTTTTATAGCTAATGGCTCATCGTCTATTATTAAGGTTGAATAGGGTTTATTCATCTTTAATTATATTTTTAATTGTGATTACTATTCCTTTTTTTGGTGTATTCGTCCAACTTAAAGCAGCATTTTCGCCATAGCTTAACCGAAGTAAATCGTAAACTGTTTGTAAGCCGTGACCACTCACTAAACCATCAGGGAAATCTGAACCATTATCATGAACCGTTATTGTAATATCCGATTCATGTTGAACAATTTTTAATTCGATTTTACCATCATTTTCAATTTTAGAAACACCATGTTTTACAGCGTTTTCGATTAATGGTTGAATAAGAAACATAGGAATCTTTACATCAGTCAAACTTTCTTCAACTTTTATATGAAAGGTTAATCGATCTCCAAAACGTACTTGTTCAACTTCTAAATAATTTTTAACCATATCAACCTCATCGCCTACTGTACTATTCTTTTTACCTTTTCGATTAATGGAATATTTAAACAAATCGGATAATGATAATGCCATTTTTTCGGTTTTAACACCATCAGTTTGTGCTAAACTGGCGATAGAATTTAAAGCATTATATAAAAAATGTGGATTTATTTGAGATTGCAAAAGTTTGACTTCGGCTTGTGATTTTAGAGCTTTTAAATTGCTTAGTTCGACGTCTTTTTGTTTGATTAGGTTTTCGGAGAAGTGATTTAAGTATAGTAATAAGCCTCTACCTAAAGCTACTACAAAAGCTAAAACAAGAAAAACATCAAGTTGATTTAACCAATCTTCATTTTGATTTCTAGCTATAAGTACAAGAACTACTGGACTTATATAAGTAATAAAAGTAAAGCCCATTTTAAAAATATTTTGTACAGTGAAATTCATGCTGTTTTTTATAATATATTTATCAAAAAGCATTAAAAGAACTGATATATAAATAGCTATAAACAGAAATAGAAAAAAAATAAAAAGGTAGGTTTTAAAATTAGTTTCATTAGATGATTTAATATATGAGTGTAGCGATACCATATTAATAACACATACAAATACCACGAATATTGGAATCAAATAATAAAAATAATTATACTTATAATTTCTCTTATAAAAAACACTAAACCCAAATATAAAATAAAGAGTTCCTAAGATTATAAAAGTCCAATTTGCAAGCCTATTCATTTTTCTTTTACTAACAAAGTTTCTTGCATAATGCCATGAATACGAATTAAATAGATATGTTTTAAACTCTTCAATCAAATTAGGCGAATATAATTTTTGTAGCAAAAACTTATCTAATTCTGTAAATTGAATGTTAAAAGAAATTGGTTTTCCATTATTTAAAATTGATTCTTTAGAATCAACTACTTTTTTAGATTTTGAAGGAAAAAAATTTGCTACAGCAATTGTTCGAACGAAATAAAACCGAATCGCTTCAAACCTGTCTTCTAAAGATTGATTATTTGAAAACTTAAAATGAAAGTTTGGATTTTCAACACCCATTAAGTCATTAACTATTTCTTTTGAAGAATTTTTATTTTCATTTTTAATTGAAATATGAAACCCTTTTTGTTTTTTAATAGTTTTAAAGCTATAATTTGAAGTGTTTCTTTTTAAAAAATCTTCATTTCCAAGATAATCAAGGCCATTATAAGGTGTCGTTTCTTTAAAATAGAGTTTTATTACATGAGCTTCTAAGTCCGAATAATTATATCCTTTTATGATTAAGTCGTTATTACTTTTTTTTAGAGCAAGTTCTTCTGATAGTTTTCCTGCATAAATTTTAAAAAACTCAATGTCCTTATTCGGTAAAAGTTCTTTTAATTCTTTAAGAACTTTCTTAACTGCTGCACTATCTTTTGAGGTAGCATCATATAATTCACATAAAATTGGACCACTAAATTTTTTAACTTCTTCATTTGAACCATTAAAGATACGCTCTTTAACATATTCCCATTTTTCATCCTTGAGAGAATTACTTTGGGAATCTTCTTTTTTAGTGGAATTGATTATTACAAAAGCAGGAATACTTATTAAAATAAGCGCAAACAAAATAATCTTCTTCATGGTGGTAAATTTAACTTTTATACACCACAAAGAAACTTGATTCGTGTTATTCATAAAATACTTTTCTGACGAACTGCAAATAGCCTTAACAAATTGCATTTATTAGTAAAACATGACAAAAAAAGTTTCACTTACGATAGAGCAGCAAAAAATTCAATGAAATAAAGACCCTTCAGGTTTTGAAAACATAAGTGTTCAGAAGTTAAAAGTTTAAAATATTTTCATAAATTAGATTCAATAAATCTCATATATGATTAAAAAGGTTAGTGTAAAACATTTATTATCATTAATTGATAATTAGAGTTTTAAACCAATCTTCTGTTTTTGTTTTTTGTTGTTTACTTTAAAAATTCTTAATATTACCTTATGAATAAAAAGTGATATTTTTGATTTTTAAGAAGACCTGTAAGGTTTTAAAAACCTGACAAGTCTAAAATAACAAACATGCATTTTATTACAGAAGACTTAGATAATTATGTAGTAGCTCATTCTGAAAATGAACCGGAGTTATTACAACAATTAAACAGAGAAACATACCAAAAAATTCTTCAACCTAGAATGCTTAGTGGGCATTATCAAGGGCGGCTTTTAAGTATGATTTCTAAACTTGTGAATCCTAAAAATATTTTGGAGATTGGGACATATACGGGCTATTCTGCTATATGCTTAGCGGAAGGTATGCAAAAAAGTGGCGAGCTGCACACTATTGATATTAATGAGGAATTGGTCGATTTTCAGCGAAAATATTTTGATATATCTGGTTATGGAAACCAAATTCATCAACACGTAGGTGATGCTTTGGAAATTATTCCAAAACTTGATTCTACTTTTGATTTGGTTTTTATTGATGCTGATAAAGAAAACTATTCAAATTACTTTAATGCCATTATCGACAAATTAAATTCTGGTGGGATTATTTTATCTGATAACGTTTTGTGGAGCGGTAAGGTTTTAGAGACTACTTTTAAAAAGGATGACACTTCAACGCCTGCACTTATTAAATACAATACGCTCTTAAAGCATGATAAACGAGTTGAAACAGTATTGCTTCCTATTCGTGATGGTTTGACAATAAGCCGAAAATTATAATCCTTAAAAATTAAGATGCTATAACTAATTTAAAATCTTTTTCTTTTGAATTTTCAATTTCTGTGGATATGGTTTGAAAAAATTCATAATTATCAAAAGGTTTAGTTATAATATCGTTATACCCAATGGCTTTATAACCTCCTTTTAGGTCTTCTATATTTGAGGCTGTTAAAGCAACAATAGGTATTTTAGTATTAAATTTCCTGATAGCTTTCGTAGCATCATTACCATTCATAACAGGCATATTAATATCCATTAATATTAAATCATAATGATTTTTATTTAATGCTTCGAGTGCTTTTTCTCCATTAATTGCAATCTCACACGAATAACCCTCTTTTTTTAGTAAGTTTTTAGTCACAATTTGATTTATCTTATTATCTTCAGCAACAAGAATATTATATTTTTTATTTTCCGAAAATGCTTTTATTTGGTTCTTTATAGATTCCGATTTAATATTATTATCTATTTCAAATACCACATTAAAACTAAATTTCGATCCTTTATGTAATTCACTTTCAACCTCAACCTCACTATTAAAAAGCTCTATTAAGTTTTTAGTAATTGAGAGCCCTAAACCTGTACCTTGATAATTTATATTATTTTCCTCTTCTAATTGAGAAAAATTATCAAATATGGTCTTAAACTTTTCTTTTGCAATTCCAATACCATTATCTTCAACTTCAAAACGTAAACTCGCAAATTTACCATCCGTGTTAAGTAGTTTTATTCTTAAATGAATTATACCACAGTGGGTAAATTTTACACTATTTCCAATCAAGTTAATTAAAACTTGAGACAACCTAACTTCATCACATTTTATTTGTTCTGGAATGTTTTTATCAATTGAGAATTCAATTTTATTATTTGTTTCTTGCAATCTATAATCAAAAGAACCAACTATACTTTCTATAACAGATCTTAAATTTACCGAAATATTTTTTAATTCTATTTTTTCGGCTTCCATTTTGCCAACTTGTAAAATATCATTTACTAAATTTAGTAAGTAGTCTCCAGAGTATTTAAGTGATTTTAAATGTTTTCCTTCTCTTTTACTCAACTTATCACTGTTAAGTAATAAAGATGTTAACCCTACAACACCATAAAGTGGTGTTCTTAACTCGTGAGAAACGTTAGAAATAAATTTCGATTTTAACTCTGATGATTTAAGCGCTTCGTTTTTAGCAAATATGAGTTCACTATTTTGTTTCTTTAAAGCTTTAGATAATTGTCTTTTTAAAATATAATATCTACACAAAACAATTAGAGAGATGGTCAATAAAATTAATGTTGTTATTATAACAATATTAATTTTTTTTATCTCTCCTGCAATTTCAGCTTGATGTAATTGTTCTCTATTTGCTAAATAAGCTTCGTTTTTATAATCTGCAAGAAGGAATTTTGATTTATTTATAGAAGTTTCCCTAACCCGCTCTTTATTTAAAAATTTTTTATTAAAATAATCATATTGTAATAAAGCATTATAAGCTTCATCCTTATTACCTAGAGCAGAATATGATTTTGACAAACTTTCATAAATTTTACTTAACAGTAAATAATTGTCGTATTTCAACAATTTTATTTTATTCATTAAATCAGCAGCTTTATTAAACTTTTCGTTAGCACTATTAAAAAGTTGTTTTTTTACGAAATATTTGCCGTAAACAAAATTGAAATAAGACTCGAGATATGTATTATAATATATATCTTTATTAATAACTTCTTCAGTGCGTAAAATATTTTTTAAAGCTTCATCTAGATCTTTATTTTCAACATAAAACTCACTTAAACCTATTCTTATTTTAATATATAAATTTTCGTACTGAGTAATACTATAGTTACTATAATCTAAAGTTTTATATTTTGAAATATGAATAAGTGCTTTCTCAAAATAGCTAACTGCTTCGCTATTATATATATCCAGTTTATTTAAATTTCCTAAATTAAAATAAGCTTGAGCTATAAGGTAATTATCCTTTAATTTTAATGAAGATTCTAACATTGAAAGATAACTGCTTTCTGCATTTTCATTTTCATGCATTAATTTATAGATATTTCCTAAATGAAGTGTAGAAATAGCTTTACCATAATGATCGTTGATAGAATATGAGATATCCTTAACCTCGTTAAACTTATTGAAGGCTTCAACTATTTGATTGTTTTTATAAAGAATTAATGCAGAAGAAGTAATACTATCAATTTTGTTGATTAAATCTCTATCCTTCGATGCATTTATAAATATAGAAAAAGACAGAAAATAGATTAAGAGGGAAACTTTCATTTAATTCAGCATTTTGAGAGATCAATATAATCAATAAAATCGACAAAATACACTAATACACAGATTAAACGAAAAAAAATAAAAAATAGTTAGATAATCTGTTAAAATTTACGTTTAACGGAACCCGTAAAATCTTCAATATCCTCCTTTACTTTATTAAGTTCGTTTTTAACGTCTTTAGTAATACTCGTATCCAAACCATTTTTTTCAGCTGTTTTTGTAATTTCTTGTTTAATGTCGTTTGTGGCATCTTTAAGTGTGCGCATTCCTTTGCCTAGCCCTCTAGCAATTTCAGGAAGTTTATCGGCACCAAAAACCATAATAGCAATAAAGAGTATAAATGCTATTTCGCCGCCGCTAATGAATAAGAATATTGCTTGCTGTATCACGATACAAATATAGTAATACCAAATGAACTTTAAAATAACTAATTAAACTCGTTTTTCATTTCTTTTCTAATTCTTAATCTAGTAGATAACTTTAATACAAATCATGTTTATATCGAGCTAATCCTGTTTTTTTGAGTTTATAAATTTGAATTTTGAAATAAAAAAAACCGATTTTTATAAATCGGTTTTTTTAGGACAAAACATACTTTATATTAATTTTTTACTTTTGCTTTGAATTTTTCAAAATTACTAGATTTCATTTTTTTAGGCCATGCGTTATTTGAGGTATTAACATCGGCGGTTTCTTGATCTGGGTCAATAATTAACCCTGTTATAATTTTATCGGTTCTAAACACCTTGCTCACTTCATTTTCATTATACCTCCATATTTCAGCTGGAAAAGTTTTTCTTTCTGTAGCGCCATTTTCATAAATAACGTCTAAAATTATAGGCATTACTAATCCACCTGGTTTTTCAAAAGTGACTTCATAAAAATATTTTGGTGTATTTTTTATTTTTGTTTTTTCTTGGTCAGATAAGCTTTCAATATATTCAGTTAAGAATTTAAAATCTGAAATATTTTTTGCATTTTCTGGCTTATTACCTTCTTCAAATTCAGCATAATACACTAATTTATCTGTATATTCAGCTAAATCTATTTTATATTTTTTTGCAGTTTCTTTAGCTGCCTCTGTAGGTTGATCTGTTAGGTAATATTGTTTAACAGCTTTAACACCAATATCTGTGTAATCTGTGGTGTAAAACCACCCTCTCCAGAACCAATCTAGATCCATTGCTGAGGCATCTTCCATAGTACGGAAGAAATCCTCCGGGGTTGGATGTTTGAACATCCATCGCTTTGAATAGGTCTTAAAAGCGTGGTCGAACAACTCTCTTCCCATAACAGTCTCACGAAGAATATTCAGGGCAGTTGCCGGTTTTCCATAGGCATTCGGGCCTAGTTGATAAACATTTTCGGGATTGGACATAATCGGTGAAAGATAACTTTGATCACCGCTCATATAAGGCACGATCTTCGATGGATCCCCCCTTCTTGAGGGATATTTTTCATTGGGTGCCACAGCTTCGGGATAGGCCTCCCCGAATTCCTGTTCGGCCATATATTGCATAAAGGTATCGAGACCTTCATCCATCCATGCCCATTGGCGCTCATCTGAATTTACGATCATTGGGAAGAAATTATGCCCCACCTCATGTATGATGACACTTATCATCCCATACTTTACCCTATCTGAATAGGTGCCGTCTTCGTTTGGCCGACCATAGTTCCAACAGATCATGGGGTACTCCATACCCTGATTTTTCGCATGAACTGAAATTGCCTTTGGATAAGGATAATCGAACGTATGCGCGGAATAAGATCTTAAAGTATGCGCCACCGCTTTCGTAGAATATTCTTCCCAAAGCGGATTGCCCTCCTTCGGATACAGCGAAACGGCCATTACATCACGGTTGCCCATCTTAACGGCCTGCATGTCCCAAATGAACTTTCGGGAAGTTGCAAACCCATAATCACGAACATTCTCGGCCCTGAACTTCCAGGTTTTCTTTTTATCAGAGAAACCCATTTCGGCTTTTTCAGCCTCTTCTTGAGAAACGATGATTACAGGTTTGTCATACGATTTTTTAGCTTTTTCATAGCGGCTCATCATCTCTTTCGAGAAAACTTCTTTTCGATTTTGCAATGTTCCTGTGGCGTCCAAAACATGATCAGCCGGTACGGTAATGTTTACATCGTAATTTCCGAAGGTCAGAGCGAACTCGCCATTGCCCCAAAATTGATGGTTCTGCCATCCTTCCACATCACTATAGACGCACATTCTCGGGAAAAACTGGGCGATTACATAGGCACGATTACCATCCTTGAACTCCTCATAACCGGATCTTGCCCGGTCTACGGTGTGGTCAGGAATGTTGAAATTCCATTTTATGGAAAATGAAACTTTCTCTTTGCTCTTTAAAGATTGGGGTAGATCGATACGCATCATGGTAAAGTTGATGGTATACGGTAACGCCTTGCCCGAGGCATCTTTTACGTGCTCAATAACAAATCCGCCATCAAAAGGTTCACCCATATATTTCCCGGCAAACGTGCCAGGCTGTTCCGCCAAGGGCACGCCATCGCCATTTTTCAAACGCGCCTTCGAATCCTTCGTTCTGATATTTTGATCCAATTGCACCCAAAGAAATTCCAGGTCATCTGGCGAATTGTTGTGATAAGTTATGGTTTCTTCACCATGCAAGCGATGGTTTTTGTCATCAAGTTCG
>ENA-ORXM01003481-ORXM01003481.1-marine-metagenome-genome-assembly--contig:-NODE-3481-length-15541-cov-6.320034_pt1 | contig 15541 bp, 10 predicted proteins | sample MGYA00237867_ERZ511480 | MGnify/ENA primary metagenome ERZ511480 (study PRJEB26309, sample SAMN06266103) | marine metagenome | isolation source: Algal blade | place: United Kingdom:Sidmouth, United...
CATTGCATTATTTCCAAGATATCATTTCTATACCAACGGGAGGATATATTGCAGCTGGATATGATCAATATATTATAAATATACCTGAAGGTGAACCACGTTATAATATCATAATGGTTAGATTAGATGAAGATGGTTTTCCTATGATAAATACATCTACAAATTCTGTTATAATTGATGAAGGCATAGATGTGAAACTATATCCTAATCCCTGTATTGATCAAGTTTTTATTAGTAGTAAAGATACGGGCTTGTTAAATTGTAAGATTGTTGATTCCACTGGCAATGTTGTCAATTCTTTTGTTATTAATAATACAAGCACGTTTATTTTAAATACCAATGACCTTCCAAAAGGTTTGTATTATTTGGTTTGTGATAATAAAAGGAATCGCACATCTAAAAAACTAATTGTTGTTAAGTAGATCCTAAACGATCCAACTTTTATATTTTATTCTTGGCCGCTATCGCTGTATTCATATAATTAAAAAATACAAACAAGGCAATAAGGGGTCATCTTACTTTTGGTCTTCCTCCAAACATCCACGATTGTGCCCATATACCTTTACCTTCTATCATTTATGATTCACTTTCGCAGCGTATTAGAGGATTGATCCTTTTAAATATAGTGCTCTACTTGTAACAAAACGCGTGTGAAAATCATAGAAATCAAAAAAAAATCAAAATAGCGTAAGCGCTTTTACTTTAATGCTACACTATATAATCAAACACTAGTAATGAAAAACTTTTTAACAATTGCTTTAATCCTTGGGAGTATATGCTCTATTGGTTGCCGAAGTGATCAAATTATTGAGGAAGAACCTTTTAATGATCCTATAGAAATAACAGAATACAATTATTACCTCAGGACTGTTAAGGATGGTGTTACAGACAAATTATTTGTTCAATGTAGAGCACAAAAAACAAAAGAGGAGACTTTAATCTATGCGAAGGATACAATTAATAACACACAAGTAGTCATTGGCATAAAAGGATTTGAGCCAGGAAATCATAAAGGCAACCTATGGGGCTTAGGAGGTAGTTCAGAAGGGGGGATTATTGATGTGATTGAATATACTATACTTGATTATGATGAAGTAGGAGGTGTTATCACAGGAAGTTTTCATGATAGCACATTCTCAGGAGATTTTGTAGCGGAAAGATTTAAATAAAAAGGGTGCTTTCAAAAAAAAACAACCAACAATTAATTGCCCTTTGCCTCAAAGGAGATCGACGTGCGCAACGTGATCTTTTTGAAAAGCATAATAAGTTTTTATATAGCGTGAGTATGCGGTATATGAAAAACCAGCATGATGCAGAAGAGGTTTTGCAAGACAGTTGGATTCAAGTTTTTAGAGACTTAAATAAATATAAGGACTCTGGTCCATTTGAAGGATGGATAAAAACGATAACTATCAGGACAGCTTGGAAAGCCATTCGGTCTAAACCTAAAAACATAGATCTCGAAACAATAGCACATCCTACTACGACGGCCATGGATCAAAAGATATTTGATAAAATGACCTGTGAAGAGATTTTGCAATTACTTGAAAATATTCCAATTGGATCAAGAGTCGTATTTAACATGGCGGTGATAGATGGATTAAGTCATGTTGAAATAGGGAAAATATTAAAAATAGATGCTTCTACTTCTCGTGCACATTTGAGTAAAGCAAGGAAGATACTAAAGGAAAAATTTAACAACAATAACAAGGTTTTTTATGAGCGATTACGATCAATTTGAACATTCACTTTCAAAGAAATTTGAGGACTTTAGACCAGACTCTGACGATAACAAGATCTGGGCAACAATAGCCCCTCAATTGCCGTCTCGTAAAAAAGAGAGAAGAGTATTTTGGTTGTGCTTATTCGGACTTGTAACTATTGCTTTAGTGGTATCTGCTTATTTTATATCAAACCCAACAGATGTTAATGTAGTATCTGAGCCAATAATTAAAAAACAAAACGAACATATTGTTGAAAGCAATCAATCGCAAAACACAAACAAAACAACTGAACTAGATAAAAAATCAACGGCTGCTATAGTGCCATCTCATATGAGCACTAAAACTCAAAAGAAAACAAAGAATGCAATTGGTTCATCTCAAATCAACATACAGCCAATTGAAAAAACAAATAGTAGCACGTTAAATAATGTCGCATCAACAGAAATCAATAAGTTTGAATTAACCAACAATGAAATTGAAAGTATTACACTTTCAAAAGAAACCCATAAAAATAGCATTACTCAATTGGCACCTCGAACCTACTCAATGTTTTCGCTGGAAAGCCTTTCAAAAATAGACCCTCAACAATTAAACTATAGTCGAGAAATTAATACATATCCAGAGCTGAGTAAAATCGAACCTGTTTTTACCGATAAAAAAATTGGGCGCAAACAAAGTATTGGATTTAATCTGTCCTATTTTAAACCATTTGCAAATTATGCAAACAACGTTAATTCAGAACCGGGATATGCTTCATCACGACAAGAAATGGAAGAAACGCTTGAGGCTATTCAAGGGCAGATTGATTACCGTATAATGCTTAATCAACATTGGAGTGTATCACTAGGATTAAGTTACTGGAGCATGCAAGAAAGCTTAAGTTATAGTAGCTTGACCCAACAGCCAGAAACCCAAGACGCGGTGACTGGAGTGATTAATTTTCCTAATGGAAGCCAAGAATTTATAACAAGTTCTGTACTTGTAAACCAAAACCAAGTTCGACATTTTACCAGGTATAATCGCTATCAAAGCTTTGCGATTCCGCTGCGTATAGGATATGATAGTAAGATAAGCGATAGAATTATTTTTGGCGTATATGTTGGATTAGAAAAGGCCATTGCCAATAACATTTCTGGTTTTGAACTTAATACAGACGAAAGCGAATACATCTTAGATGATGATGTTAATCAACGATATAAAAATATAATGGGCGACTATTTATTGTGTGGTGCAAAAATAGAAACCTATGTAGGAAGTCATTGGAGTTTATCCCTTTCATTGGATTACAAAAATGGTCTTAATACGATTACAACACAGAATGCATTAATAGACAAAAAATATAATTTTCTTGGTATTTCACTAGGAACAAATTACCTATTCTAAATCATATAAAATTAAATTATGAAATCTTTGATCTTTACAATCTTAACTTTCTTTTTTACCTTTCAACTAACTCAGGCTTGCAACATGGTCTGTAATAATTTGACAAACGTTTCTATTGCTCCTACAAGTAGTGATCCGGATGCACATGCTATTTTAATACCAGATATGTTTTTATCTGGTGATTATAGTACATGCAATCCAGCCTTTACGATGCGCCTTTTAGATTTTAATGATAATGTAATTTTAGATTACGATCAGACGCTGCGCGTTGACTGTAGTCATTTGAGTCAATTTAAAATCGAAGTGACAGATAACAACAGTATGAATAGTTGTTGGGGTACAATCGATATTCAAGACTTGGGAGCCTTCTGCGGGACAAATACAAATTGCACATTGGCGTGTAATGATATGGTTAATGTCTCCATTGCTCCAGCTAGTGGGTCAGAACCTTTACCATACTTTATTATTAATTCTGACATGATACTTGAGGGAAGTACAAATGGTTGTTCGGATTTATCTTTAAGCATGCATGACTTAAATGGTGCAGAGATATTTGCAAATGAAACGACCATAAAAGGCGGTTGTGATTTAATCGGAGACTTCGTTCTATCTGTTACAGAAAACGGGAGCATGAATAGCTGTTGGGGGCAAGTGAGTATAGAAGATGTTGGTGGCTATTGTGGAACATCTAGCTCTTGTAATACAAATTGCATTGCGAGTATCACTGTTAGCTTAAGTAGCAGTGGTTCAGGAGCGACACCTTCAGCTAAAATTTTCTTTAATGATATCTTAGAAGGTGATGTCAACGGTTGTAATATGGAGATTAAATTAGAAGACCAAAGTGGTAATACTATTCTTGACTATGGGCCAGACCCTTTTATTATCGTCACTTGCGATCTTCTAGGTACTTATGTTGTTGTTGTCAGAAACAAGGACAATCAAAACACCTGCTGGGGACAAATAACTATTCAGGATAAAACCAATGCATGTAATAACTTACTCAACAGAATAGTTACAGATCAATATTGTGATGAGTTTGATGTAGAATTAAATGGCGTGATGAATTTAAATAATGACTCAGGCTGTGAGTTTAAAATACATGATTCTCAAATAGTTCTAGGTCAAAATCAAATTAAAATAAAGAGTAATTCAGAGTCAGTCAACGCTATGAACATTTCTACTTTAGACATGGTGACGTTTTTTGTTAATTTAGAAAATGGATTTGATGATCCCAAAAAAGCCATTGCTGCAGATGTTGATGGCAGTGGAGCATTAGGAACAAATGATTTAATTATCATGCAAAAGTCTATCTTAGATTTAAATACTATTCCACTAAAAATCCATAAAATAATTCCAGCAGGTTTTCAATTCCCAGTTGATTTTGATCAATTCAACTTTGAAAACGACTTTGATCAGCTTACGTTTAATGATCAAGATATAATCAATAATGACATTAATGTGGAAGTGATTAAGGTGGGTGAATTAACAACTTTATGGAATCAAAATGACAAGCCCAAGGCGATCAAAAATCTATATTACGAAGATGTAGATATGGTTGCTGGAGAAGAATATACTGTTGATTTTTCTTTGACAGATCTCAGTAAGATCTCAGCATTAACTTTAGGTCTAGAGATCAATGATGTCGTTATCAATGATGTGATAGATGATTATGATGGTGCAATGTTATATAATATCGATGCTGATCAAATAAAACTTTCTGTTCGACCAGGAAAATTGGGCTCAGAATTTTTGTTTTCTCTCAATGTTGTACCTACACAAAGTGGACGACTCAGTGATATGATCCAATTGTTAGGCGACTTTCATAATGATCTTGTTGAAGAAAACTTAAGCGTACACGATATTCAACTTGTAGAAAATTTAGGAACGTCAAATACAGATTTAATAGTTTTGGAAGATGGCGTAAATGTGTATCCTAATCCAAGTAGCCAAATTATGAATATTGAATTCACTGACTCATTTAGAGGTGAAACTAAGGAGATTTCATTCTACAATTATACGGGTCAGCTACTACATAGTTTGACTACCGCAGAAGAAACTATTGTTATAAATAGGAATCAAGTGAGTAGCGGCGTAATATTCATGCAAATACAATCAGGAAATAAAGTTTATCAAAGAAAATTAATGTTTGTTGATTAAACTTATAATATTATAAATTGAAAAAGTGATTAGGGTAGAATCCTGATCACTTTTTCATTTTTATTATCAATTATCACAAATACGCTTCCCTAAACCAACTCTTGTCCGTTTTCTTGTAGGCTAAATGCATATGTTGAAAAATGACTTGTCTTAATAGGGCTTGACTTAAGATAAATTCACCTCTCTCAGCCATTTTTGTAAAGCCATTTTCTACAAGGTATTTGGCAGTAGCCAATGTTAGAATAGCAGGTCCAGTTTTAAACCATGCGCTTTCTTTGGAATACTCTAACAAGTTTCTTACGACCATTTCTAAAGCGCTTTTTATAATGGGATGACCAGGAACGCTAGCGATAAAATTATTCCCTAAACAAGCAAAGATTTCTTGTCCAATAACAAATTGATGTGACCTGAGGTCAAGATTGTCTAAGGGCTGTAAACACTTGTCATCTACATCAGCATAAAATCCTCCCTCTTTATTTAAGATTGCCAATCTCATAAAGTCAGCTTCCATCGCAGCATTGTCACATTTCACGAAAGCGTCTAAGAATCGAGCGGGATAATTGTCCTCTAAATATTCTAGTGCGATTCTTTTTTTAATTCTTATATATTCAAACTCTGGATTGTGCTTTTGCCATGACAAGCCATTTGTATATACATCATTAGGAATAACAATAGAATCCCAATATTGAAAAATTTTCTTTGGAATTTTTTCAGAATTTAAAGTTTTTTCTTTCGTATGTTTTTGAGAGAAGTGGCCTTGTAGGCGCAATTCTTTTAAAAAATACATGGCAGAGCCCAAATAGTTTTCATCTTGTTTGACTAAGTCTCTCAAGCTTTCTAATCTCGTCGCGTTATCTCTTATTTTTTCAATTTCTGTTAATGCGATCATGTAGGAGGGATGACTGCGCATCTCATTGCAAATCATTGCGGCATGTGACCTCAAAGGCTTGATACCATTTAAAAGACTTAAGTTGTCTTTGACTTCATGGCTTGCGCTATCGAGTAAGTTATAAGCTTCTTCTATTTTGCCGGTAATATTGTATATACCCGAGAGTTTAATTTTAGATAAAGCATTGTCGTTTTTTTCTTGAGCTTCTTCAATATTTTTTATAGCGTCCTTATAATTATAGAGATGTAAATAATTAAGACCTCGATTAATTGCAATTCTTGATTCTTCTTGAGCAGATTGTGTTTCAATTCTATCTAGTAGTTCAAGTGCTTTATTAAATTGGCCTTGGTTTTTATAGTTTATACTTAGTGATTCAAGTAAAAAAATATTTTTCGGAAATCTTTTAAGCCCTTCCAGAAGGATTTTTTTAGCTACAAAAATTTCTCCAACTTGAGTTTTGTACCTTGATAAGTGCAAAAAATAAAAAGGGTTGTCTTTTTCTTCTTCATTTATTGATTCTAAAAAATCAATGGTCTGTTTGGTGCTTGCTAAAGTATCTAAGAGTTCAGCCCATTGAAGTTTTAGTTTTAGTTGGTGTGGGTTTTCTTTCAATGCTGCCACACACAAGCTACTGGCTTCCTCGTATTTTTGTTGCGTAATTAATAAAGAGATCAACTTTGAAGTTAATTGAAGATTCTTAGGGTTTAACTTCAAGGCGTTTTTGAGAGATTCTATTGCTTCTGGCGTCTTGCTTATTTTTACTTTGGCATTGGCATTTGCAAGAGCAAGAAAAACAATTTGCTGATTATTAGCAATGGCTTCTAGGGCATCAAAAACCTCTATGGATTCCCTAATTAATTCTTTATCTACCAGCTGTTGACCTTTCTTTAATTGAACATGAAAGTTATTTGGATAAGCGGCTTCTAACCTAATCAACAAACTGTCAACTTCTGTTTTTTTATTACAGGCTTTTAGAATATTAATAGCATTTAATCCCACATGCAGATTAACAGGCTTGTTTTTTAAGTGTGGTTTTAGAACTTCCAGAGCGAGTGTTGCTTTATTAATGTTTTTATAAGCCTTGGATAGTGCAATGCTCGAAACAATATTGGACTGATCCAATGCATGGGCTGCTTGAAAACAACCTAAGGCTTCTCTCTTTAAATCATTTTTTTGAAGATCATCACCTAGTTTGTGATAGGCTTTAATTTTTGATGCATCATTAGTGTTTTGCTTTTCTATTTCAGAAAGCAATTGCATCAAGTTTTCCATACTATTTAATTAGAATAGTGTGGTGACCTAGGCTGTCTTTTGAATTTTTTCTTCTGCTCTAGAAAGGATATTGTTTTTAATACTTGATGGTACTTTTACAATAGAACTGATTCTAGGAAGACTTAAAGGAAAGAACAATACTTTGCCATTTTCAATTTCTTTACCATTATCAAAATCAGACCTTTTATCATTTTGTGGTAAATAACTTTCCGTCAAAGTATTCTCAGTTATAAGCAGTTCATGAGTATCTAACTCAATGTGGTAATATTTAAAAGGCTCTAAAGAAAAGGTATTTTGAATGTTCAAGTTATTTACTAATGCTCCAGCATTAATTAGTAAGTCATCTATGCATAAGGCATGATTAGGAGAGAGGAATAGATCGTTGCTCGGTACGTTTTCTCCCAATGCGTTAGCTTTAATTTTTATTGGAAGCACAGAGTATGGATGAACATGAGCATTAGGATCAATCGCTTGAACACCAATCCATTTAACAGGATGGAGTTTATTGTCTTGTCCTTGTACCAGATCATTTTCTTTAAGTGCTTCAATATTTTTATATCCTTTATCAGTTAACACTTTTGTACCTTCTAGAAAGCAAATTGGTGCACAAGGTGTCTCTCCTACAGGTCCTTCCCATGTACCTCCAGCGCTATCTACTTGTAAGGTGAGGCCACTGGCAGGTGCAGGTTGTTGATCAACAATTATATCTGTACTTGTCATTCCACTAGCAGGTCCATTGTTTGCTGTAAACGAACCTTCATAACTAATAAACTCGCACACAGTAGCTCCGTTAACCAATGCCATGCCGTCTGGTGCACCATTCTGTATCCCATTTGAAGGAAAGCTAATAATATAAAAGTCTTTACCACCAGCAGAACCACAAGAAGCAGGCATGGCTTCAGTATCGTAAGTATTTCCATTTGATCCATTATACAATACAAGAGTATAGGTGGACATATCAGTACCCGCAGGCGCACAGATTTCTACAAACTCACCAACATCAGCGCCAGCATTATCATAATGTATCTCACTAATAAAAGGACCTCCAGACATAATTTATGTGTTTATCTCCACAAAATAAGGATAAGAGTTCAATAGCTATCAAAAAATCAAACATTTTTATTATTGATATATATGCTTTAATGATTTGATCTCTAGTGATTTAGCACTTTTAAGCGCAGAATTCTTTTCCAATTTATCCCAAACGCGTTCTTTTACTTAAAATAAAGGCTTCAGAATAAAAAATAACTTTGCACTATTCTAAGTTTATTTAATCAAGCTTAACAATTGCAGAAAGAGTTCTCCAGAAATATATTCCTCCTTCTTGTCATCAATATTTTGATCAAACCCATTTATATTTTAGGTATAGATGCGCAGGTACAAAATAGAGTTGGGGATCAAGATTATGGGCTTTACTTTGCGCTGTTCAATTTCTGTTTTCTATTCAGTATAATTCTGGATATGGGTATTCAAAATTATAATTCTAAAAACATCTCTGCACATAGAGAATCTGTCTCTAAAATTTTTTCAAACGTGCTGGCCACCAAGTTAATACTCATTTTAATATTCACCATTTTCGTCGTATTGTTAGGTTCTTTTATTTATCCTGATAAAGCTTTTGTAAGATTGATTTTAGGTTTGTCGGTCATCATGTCTTTGCAATCTTTTTATATTTATTTGCGTAGCCATTTTTCTGCTATTGGGAAGTTTAAAATTGAAACCTATCTCTCTGCTTTAGATAAGCTTTTAATGATTTTTATTTTGGGTTATATCATTTATATATCCGATACGATCAACATCCAAAATTTCATTTTAGGTCAAATAGGTGCCTATTTATTAGCTATTTTATTGGCTTTTATTTTACTATCAAGGTTCTTTAAAATCAAACTTGCATTTTCTTTATCCAAATCAAAGCACCTACTTAAGCAATCTGCTCCTTTCGCATTGGTTGTTTTATTAATGACATTGTACACAAGAATGGACGGTGTTATGTTAGAGCGTTTGTTGAATGACAATGCATCAGCAGCAGGAAAATATGCGACTGCTTTTCGATTGATGGATGCGGCCAATGTCATAGGATATCTCTTTGCGGTTTTGCTCTTACCGATGTTTGCAAATATGTTGAGTAAGAAAGAAGACATTAATCCACTTATTAAAAATGCAACGGGTCTTTTGTTTTCTATTACAAGTATAATTAGTGTGGCTTCTTGGTGTTATGCTGATGAAATTATGCATCTTATTTATATAGATATTGATGCTCAAAACATAGAGTCATTTAGATTATTGATGATGGGTTTTTGGGCTATGAGTATGTCTTATATTTTTGGATCGTTGATTACAGCTTCAGGCCAACTGAAAACATTTAATCTCATTTTTATTATAGGTATAGCGATGAATTGGATACTAAACTTGTGGCTTATTCCTGGCGAATTTGCTATAGGTGCAGCCAAAGCAACAGTTGTCACTCAGTTTTTTGTTTTTCTCGCTCAGGTCTTCCTGGCTTTCGCCAAATTTAAAATAAGCTTTGGAATGCGGTTTTGGCTAAGCGCGATTGGATTACTAGGCATATATTTTGCAATATCTTTCTTATTATACCATTATCTCCCTATTTATTGGGGTCTTAAACTTATGGCATTTATAATTTTAACCACTTTTGTATCATTTTTAGCAGGCTTTTTCCGTTTATCATTACGTTGACGAGAGCTAAGAACCAGAGAAATGAATAAAAACGAAAACCTACTTGACCTCATCGCCCTTCTTTATAAATGGCGTATACGTATACTTGGTGCTACATTTATTGCGGCACTAATAACGGCAGGCGTTTCATTGTTGCTAGACAATTACTATGCAGCCAGTACACTCTTTTATGCCGCATCTCCAGATTTGGCCAAACCTATGCCATTAGGTATCAATCAAAATGAAAATGATATATACGGAAGCGATACAGATGTAGACCGTTTGTTTTCTATCGCAAAATCTAACGAAGTCATTGGATATCTCATAGAAGAATTTGACCTGTATACGCATTATGATATTGATCCGAAAGGAAAGAAAGCCAAGCATAAACTTTTAATGAAGTTGGAAGATTATTACACAACTACAAAAACAAAGTATGATGCGATAAATTTATCGTTTGAAGATTCAGATCCTGAATTTGCATCTAGAGTTGCCAATAGTGCCAGAGATAAAATTGATGAAATTGCACAGAATTTAATTAAGCAAAGTCAAGGCAAATTGATATCAAGCTACAAGGCCAATATTACAATCAAACAAAAGAACTTTAATCTACTTACAGACAGCTTATTCAATTTACGTAAGCGCTTTAAAATTTTTAATACGCAATCTCAAGGAGAAGCTTTTGGTTCAAACTTAGTTAACATTGATGGTAAATTGCAAAATACAATTGCGCAAGTTTCTGTTCTAAAAAAGATGAATGGGCCACGAGATAGTATTTTGATTTTAGAGTCAAAAGTCGCTGGATTTAAAAGGCAACTCGAAAGTTTAAAGAGTGATATTTCTAGTTATAATGACGGTTATCCATCGGTTATAACAGTTGAAAGGGATATTAAAAGTTTTGGCGAACAACTAAGTATAGATAAAGAAAGATTAGCGCAATTAGAGTCGGTTTTTAACTCAGATATAAACGCCATTCATATTGTAGAAAAAGCAGAAGTACCAGTTATCAAATCTTGGCCTAAAAGATCTATCATTGTTATTGGAGTTGCTTTTTTGACATTCGTTTTAATGTCACTTTGGGTTCTTCTCCAAGATCAATTCAATAAAAACAGTTGGAGAGAAAAGTTTAAAGATGCCTAGTCTTAATTTTTCTTTGATTCAATTTTCGGATAAGAAAATCTTTTGGTTTTTTTCTGCGATTTGTATTCTCTCGTTTAATTTGGCCATCATATTAAAGAGCCCAGTTCCTGCACTTCTACCTTTTGGGTTAATCTTTGCCTTATTTACCATAAATAGTGTCAAGCACCTTTACTATGTATTCTTCTTTCTACTTCCATTTTCAATAGAGATTGAATTACCTGGTGGCTTTGGTACTGACATCCCATCAGAACCCATTATGATTATTTTAATGGGGCTCTCTTTGATATTGCTTATACAAAAGGCTAGCCTAGTAGATAAAAGAATATTTACGCATCCTATTACCTTGATTATTGCTTTACATATTTCTTGGATTGCCATTACAGCTATTTTTTCTACCAATAGTTTTATTTCAGTCAAATACCTTATGGCAAAGTTGTGGTATGTGGTTCCTTTTTATTTTTTTCCACTGCTGATATTTAAAGATGAGAAAGACATAAGACCAATTTTTAAAATGCTTTTATTAGGCTTATTTATAGCTATTAGTTTTGTCTTGTTGCAACATGCCAGTTTGGGTTTTACCTTCGATAGTATTAACAAGGCCGTCAGGCCTATATTTAGGAATCACGTAAATTATGCTATCATGTTATTAGCATTCTTGCCATTCCTTTCTTATCTTTTAGTAAGCTCAAAGAAAAAAGGTATCCTAAAATATCTCCTTCTTGTTTATTTATTAGTTGCTATCTATTTGACATTTACACGAGCGGCACAAGCGGCTTCAGTCATGGCCATTGGTGTATATTTTGTGATTCGATGGCGCTTGATGAAATACGCAGTTGGCGCAGCTTTAATAGCCTTGGTGGCTTCTGTACTCTTCTTGACCACAGAAAATAAGTATCTTGATTTTGCGCCGAATTTTGAAAAAACGATTGAACATAAAAACTTTGACAATCTTGTTGAAGCGACAGCCAAAATGGAAGACATCTCCACTGTAGAAAGATTTTACAGATGGGTTGCGGGTTTTTATATGGTCGACAAAAAGCCCTTATTGGGACATGGGCCGTCTACATTTTATACACAGTATAAAGCCTATACGGTGACGAGTTATAAAACCTATGTGAGTGATAACCCAGAGAAATCAGGAATACATAATAACTATCTTATGGTTGCTGTTGAACAAGGAATTCCTGGTTTAATTATTATGCTCATGCTGGCACTTCTGCCATTAATTGTAGCAGAACAAACCTATCATAAAATGAAAAAATCTAAGGACAGGACATTGCTCGTGTCTGCAGCCATTTGTTATGCTTTGATAAATATTGTTATTCTTATTAATGATTTATTGGAGGCAGATAAGATTGGTCCTTTTTATTTTTTAAGTGCCAGTATTATAGTTTTGTTTTCTTTAAATATAGATCGAGATAAATCTGCCATCACAAAATAAATAATACTAGTTAATCAGACAATAAAAAATCACGAATGACACGGATTTTATATAGATGACACGGATTGTTTTAATGGCAAGCTTTCGCTTGCAACACCATCTAGATGTAGATTGATACTTTTAACCAGGTAGAAGATTTTTTAAAATAGGCACCTTTCTCCGCTAGTTCTAAATGATAATTAAAGACAATAAAAAAACAGCAACAGCTAATCCAAAAAGTAAACCACCATCACTTTTAACTTCAATTCCAATTTTTGTCAAGTGAAGAAATATAGCGCCACTAATTAAGCCAACAGATAATACAGCGCCAATCCAAACTGTTTTCGGTACTAAAAGTAAAATTGCAGCAATTAATTCCATTATACCAATTCCAATTCGCCCTACAGGCTCCAAGCCAACAGTCGAAAACATATATACACTATCCGGGTGAGCGGTAAACTTATAGTATAAGGTTTTATGAAATATTAAGGCAACTATAATTCTAAAGGATAAGAATGAGATGTTTTCTCATGTGTGTAATTAAGGATATAAGGATGTAGCAATATAATACCTTAAAAAGAAAAAGCTCATGCTTTTAAACATGAGCTTTTTTTTGTGGGCAATGAGGGACTCGAACCCCCGACCCCCTCGGTGTAAACGAGGTGCTCTAAACCAACTGAGCTAATCGCCCTTCCTAACTATTGCAAAAGGAGTGCAAATATAGATGGACAAGTTATGACTTGCAAATATCGTGTCAAATTATTTTAAATACTTTCTTTTGTTAAAAGCAGCGGAAATCAAATAGTAAGTGTCTGATTATTAGTATCTTAACTTACTTCTTTCAACTATAACAACTATGCGAACCACTAGCTTATCAACTAACTTTCCATTTTTTGCCCAAATCGCGCACAATTCAAGACCGTTTTTCAATAAACTAAGTCGAGCTATCAGGCCAATTTTAGCTCTTTTTCTGCTTGGTTTGTCTGTCTCTTCCATTCAAGCACAATGGGAGTTGTATGACTGTACTTTAGTAGAAGGATACACCGCCAACTGTATTCCTCCAGAAGGATTAACAACTACACTAGTAATGCCAGATTGTGCCTGCAGCGGGTCAATTTGTGCGGGGGGAACTGATTTTGCTGATTGTGACAATGTAAGTAATGAATTTACCAACATGTTCTATTTTGAAGCCCCTTCAAATTTCTTGACATTTGAGGCTACCTTATCTAATGAAACATGCGGAACCAATCCTGGGTTTTATATCGGTGTAATGGAATTCTGTCAAGAAGTTTGTTTGGTAAGTGATTCAAACTGTGGTGATCCAGGAAGTACATTAAGCATTTCATGGGATGGTTTTATTACAGGAGGGAGATATTTCTTATATGTTTTGCCGTGTGGATTTACAGCTGGAGATGTAGATGTAAGTATTACAGTTGAAGGCCAGACAGGAAATATAGTAAATGAATCAAATTTGTTCTTACGTAACGATAATTGTTTAGTAAAGAACGAAATATGTGAGGAAACAAATAACTATCTGGATTTCAGTGTAGATGATGAGAAATTAAATCATTTGGTCGAGAATAATGATTATGAATGGCATTTTGAAATTGATGGGCACGAAAGCCAACAATTTATGATACAAGGCTATGAGAATTTAAGAAACGCTTATTTACCATCTTATGTTCAAGAGCCAGGAAATTATATTATTTGCTTAACTAAAATAGTAACCGACTGCCAAGAACTCTATCCAGAAGCATGTTTAGAATTTGAGTATGTAGATTACGTGGTGCGCGAAGAACTTTATGAGGTTTGTTCAAGTGAATTAAGTCAAGGAATTGAAATTGATGGGATAGAAGAAATTATTTTTGAAGAAGGCATATACTTTAGTGGTGATTCTGGATTTGAATGTTTCTCTTGCGAAGAGATCTGGGCGACTGTTGTTGAACTAGAAGTAGTAGTAGAGGAAGTTGAAATAGAATTGTGTCCAGAGGATTACCCTTTTATATATTTTGAAGAATATGAATTTGATTATTCTTTTTTAAATATTGAAGAGTATTTGGAAATTGAGGAAGGTTCATTGATGATAGATTACAATGGAGATAATTGTGATAGCTTAGTTTTTCTAACACTCATCAACGAAATACCCTGCGCATCTTGCGATCTGCCAGTTTCTCTAAAAAACAGTAAAATCGTTTTGTGTGTGCCTTTTGATAATTCTTCAGACGACATCAGTGGCAATAATTATGAAGTGATTCCTGTCAATATTAATTATGACGATTATGGATCAATTGATAAGATATTTTGGTCCGCAGTCTTTGATGGAAAGGATGATCGTGTCGTAGTACCATACATAGAATTTTTAAACAAATCCGTTTATTCTTTTGCATTTGAATTTGAAAAAGATGAAGAATTTGAAGATGGCCCCATAGAAACCTTAGTGAGTCAAGGTGATCAATCTAATTTGCGTTACTCAATAGATTTGGTTCAAAAATCTGCAAGTACCTTTGACCTTGTTGGAAGGTTTTTTACGGCTAATAATGAAATAAATATTGGGGTTGATGATCTACAATTAAATACAGAATATGATATAGCTTATGTGATCGAAAATGATTCCCTTTCCTTTTATATCGATGCTGTACTGTCTGATCAAGTGGCATTGACAGAAGGTTTGAGAGGCAGTCAAAACGATCTGATCATGGGAGCGGTAAACAACAGCAATAACTTTATTCAAGACTACAATGGAAGAATAAATGATTATAAATATTGGGCGCAACCTTTAAGTGGATTGGATGTACTTTATTTACATGATCCATTAGCGGAGTTTATTGAAAACATAGAGATCCCACTCACGTGTTGCGAACAAATATTAATAAACGAAAC
>ENA-ORXM01003482-ORXM01003482.1-marine-metagenome-genome-assembly--contig:-NODE-3482-length-15541-cov-4.066930_pt1 | contig 15541 bp, 8 predicted proteins | sample MGYA00237867_ERZ511480 | MGnify/ENA primary metagenome ERZ511480 (study PRJEB26309, sample SAMN06266103) | marine metagenome | isolation source: Algal blade | place: United Kingdom:Sidmouth, United...
ATGTATTTGGGGCATTGGTATTATTGGTTCTATTTATGCGGTTTTTGGTGGATTAAAGGCGGTAGCCGTTTCGGATAGTATTAATGCTATCGGACTTATGATAGGCGGAATAATGATTCCTATTTTTGGCTTGATCATGATCGGTGACGGAAGTGTTTTAAAGGGTTTGGACACCTTGATGTCGACCAATCCTGAACGTTTTGATTCTACTGGCGAACATGGGCAAGAAGTACCGTTTGCAACAATTTTTACAGGTATGATGCTCGTACAACTATTTTATTGGGGTACCAACCAACAGATTATACAACGGGCCCTAGGTGCTAAAAACTTGGCTGAAGGTCAAAAAGGATTGTTGCTAGCCTCTTTTTTGAAGATTTTGGGTCCATTGATTTTAGTGTTGCCAGGTATGATCGCCTATCATCATTTTGAAGGCGGGTTGGCTTCAAGTGATTTGGCCTACCCCGAGTTGGTACGTTTGGTATTGCCGGAATATTTAGTTGGCTTTTTTGCTGCTGTTCTTTTTGGTGCTATTCTTAGTTCTTTCAATAGTGTACTCAATAGTTCGGTAACCCTGTTTGGTATCGATATTTATAAGCAGCACATTAATAAAGAAGCTTCTGAGACTACCGTTGTTAAATATGGTAAGATCTTCGGTGTTTGTTTAGCGTTAGCAGGTATGTTTATTGCTCCATTAATTGCAAATGCAGGCAGCCTTTTTAATTATTTGCAAGAGATAAACGGTATTTATAGTATTCCTATTCTAACCATTATCGTAGTGGGTTACCTTACTAAAAAGGTTCCCGCCATTGCGGCTAAAATTGGTATTCTTTCAGGTTCGATACTATACATAATCAGTCAGTTTGTTATAAAGCCCAACTTGGTGAATACTGCGCTAGATGAGGCCGTCGCCGCAGGTATTACCGATGCGGCAGCATTGAATTTGGTCGAAACGGATGCTTATCCGCATTACTTGCATATCAATATGATATTGTTTTTGCTCAATGTTGGTATTATGCTACTTATAGGCAAAATATATCCGCGTGAGACACCTTATGTTCAAGAATATACAAAACAGGTTTCGATTACCCCTTTCAAATATGTCAATCAAGTCGGGTTTGTCGTTTGCGCAATTGTAATCGGCATATACGTGTACTTCGCTAAATAACCGGCTTGTTTTGTCATTCCGACGCAGGGGGGGTCTTGCAGGTTCTTTCAACTTGGTATGTTAGGCGTTCGTTTGCCTGAAGCCTGTGGCCAATAATTTATCCAACGTGGTTTGTTCAACATCCCACAGGATACTTCACTTCGTTCAGTATGACAAAAACACAGGGCTTTGTCATTCCGACGCGGGAGGAATCTTGCGGAAACTTTCGGGCTGGGGAAGGGGGGAGATTATTTGACGTATGCTTGTAGCTAACGATTTGGCAAAATGCGGTACAAGATCTAGCAAGATGCCCCCTGAAAAGACATGGCAGTTTTCGCCTTTCTCATCATGACAAAAAACAGAATTACAATCCTTAGGGGTTTTCCTTATTCGGATACGGAAACAAATACTCCAAAAAATTCATTTTAGGGTTAATCGTCTTGATAAGTGCAATCTTCTTTTCCATTCGCCACCCCTTGATTTCTTTTTCTCTTGCAATAGCCTCTTGTATCCAAGCGAATTTTTCGTAATATAAATGATGGTGGCATTTATATTTTGCGGCAAAGGTTTTCTTTTTTAAACGAATATTTTCCAGATGCTGAAAAAGTCGTTTGGCCAAATAATTTGTAACTCCCACGTACAGTACGGATTTTTTTCGGTTGGTGATTATGTAGATGTGATAGGTGTGGTATCCTTCTCGGCTCATGCTATTTATTTAGCTATTAATCTTTTGCCGATCATTTAACCACCTTGGCGACATCAAAATACCGCAGGATACTTCGCTCCGCTCAGTATGACAAAAACACAGAGTTTTGTCATTCCGACGCAGGAGGAATCTTGTGAAAGGTTTCAGCGGTCATATAGGGCCTTTTGCTTGCCAAGAGAATCAACTTAGTTATCGTTCGACCAATAATTGAGCTTCATCATTTCGCGAGATACTTCACTGCGTTCAGTACGACAAAGAGATATTTGTCATTCCAACAACGGAGGAATCTAACGTAAGTGTCGGATTGGCACTTTGGGCAAATCGACCCCTAAAAAGGACTTTCTTTGCAAGTATTCATTCAACAGGTTGATTTCACAATCCCGCGGGATATTTCACTTCGTTCAGTATGACAAAACGGGGTCAAATCTAAATATACTGATTAATAATATTCTCGAACAGTTCTTGTTTGCCACTCTGTAAATCAAGTTCGCCATTTTCTTTGGCGATTTCGTATAGGTCTTTGAAATCGAGTTTTCCGTCTTCGAAATCCTTACCTTTTCCAGAATCGAAAGAACCGTATCGTTTTTTGCGAAGTGATTCATAAGATGATGAGGTCAAGATTTTATCGGCAGTAATTAGACCTCGTGCAAAAATATCGATACCCCCAATATGCGCATGGAAAACATCGTCCATATCGGTAGAATTTCTTCGAAGTTTGGCATCGAAATTAACGCCTCCGCCCTGCAAGCCGCCAGCTTGTAAGAAGGTAATCATGGCTTCTGTAATTTCCGTAATGTTGTTGGGGAACTGGTCCGTATCCCATCCATTTTGGTAATCACCACGGTTGGCATCGAGACTTCCTAACATACCGTTAGCTGCGGCAACTTCCATTTCATGTTGCATGGTGTGATTGGCCAAAGTGGCATGGTTGAACTCAAGGTTCAATTTGAAATCGTTTTGTAGGCCGTATTGGTTCAAGAAACCTACTACGGTCGCCGAATCGAAATCGTACTGATGTTTCATCGGTTCCATTGGTTTTGGCTCGATAAAGAAATTGCCTTTGAAACCTTGACTTCTTGCATAGTCACGGGCCATACCCAAAAAGCGCCCCATGTGGTCAAGCTCTCTTTTTAAATCAGTGTTCAAAAGCGACATATACCCTTCGCGACCGCCCCAGAACACATAATTTTCTCCGCCCAGTGCGATAGTAGCATCCAAGGCCAATTTGATTTGCCCTCCGGCACGTGCCAAAACATTGAAATCGGGATTGGTAGATGCCCCGTTCATATATCTAGGGTTCGAGAAGCAATTTGCCGTTCCCCATAAAAGTTTGACCCCTGATTCGGCCTGTTTGTCTTTTAGGTAATCAACGATTGTTGCCAATCTTTTTTCCGATGCTGCAAAGGTTGAAGCCTCTTGGACCAAATCAAAATCGTGAAAACAGAAATAATCGAGCCCCAGTTTTGTTATAAACTCGAATGCGGCATCTGCTTTTTCCTTTGCTGCATCAATGGCATCCGAGGGCTGGTCCCATGGAAAATTTTGGGTTCCGGGGCCGAACGGATCTGCGCCTTGTCCACAGAAGGTATGCCAGTAGGCCACCGCGAACTTGAAGTGCTCACGCATCGTTTTTCCGGCAACCATTTGATCAGGGTCGTACCATTTGTACGCTAGCGGATTGTCCGAATCTTTTCCCTCGAATTTGATTTCACCGATTCCCTTGAAATATTCTTTGTCTCCTAGTAGTGCCATTTTGAAAATTATTGATTATTAATTATTGTTGAGACGCAATGCATTGCGTCTGTACTTGTAGCATTTATTTTGTGATTAAAGTTATTTGTTTAAAAGTCCTCCCCCAGCCCCCTCCGAGGAGGGGGAGTACATAGAATTGTCAATTATATCTAAAACAAATTCCCTCCCCTCTGGGGAGGGCTAGGGAGGGGACATTTCATGTATCCTTAAGCATCCCCATCAATTCCTTTTTCCATTTCTTATATGCCATTTCATACTCTTTTTTATTCTCGGATGGTTTGAAACCCATTACAAAATCATTGTCCATTATACGTTTTCCGAAAGTCTCGAAATCACCCTTGTGCAATTCACAAGCTCGTGCAGCGCCTATGGCACCTGTAGTATTGTAAATTTCAATTTCTTGTCCGATAAGTGTTGAAACCGTATTTGAAAAAATATCGGAACGGAATAAATTGTCGTTTCCGGCACGCATTACTTTTGGATCGATGCCGTCCGATTGCATTATTTCCATCCCATAAACAAAAGAAAAGGCAATACCTTCAAGAGCGGCACGGCATAAATGTGCTTTGTTATGATTGTTCAGATTGATGTTCGAGAATCTGGCGCCCAACCTTTTATTGTTCAACATACGTTCCGCGCCATTTCCGAAAGGATGAATAGTCACGCCATCGCAACCTATAGGAATAGATTCAGCCAACTCGTTCATTTCTTGATAGGAGGTAACGGCCAAATTGTTCAACAGCCAACGGTACATAATACCGGAACCGTTTATGCATAATAACTTTCCTATGCGCGGGTTTTCATTCCTATAATTTACATGTCCAAAATTATTGACCCGAGAACTTTCTTTTACGGAGAGGTTTTCGGTAATGGCATAGACCACGCCTGATGTCCCACCGGTAGCAGCAACTTCACCGGGATTAAAAACATTTAAGGACAGGGCATTATTAGGCTGGTCTCCCGCTCTATAGAAAATGGAAGTTCCTGTAGCTAAACCGGATTCAGCAGCTCCCTTTTCAGAAACCTTGCCTTGAACCGAGAAGGTATCGACTAGTTCTGGAACAATACGTTCTTGAATTCCGTAATAGTCTAAAAGCCAGTCGGCGATTGAATTGGACTTAAAATCCCAGAAAATACCTTCTGAAAGACCTGAAATTGTTGAGCGAATACTATCACTTAATTTATAGGCAATATAATCGCCCGGTAACATGAATTTGTGAATTTTTGCGAAGATTTCAGGTTCATTTTCCTTTACCCACTTTAATTTTGAAGCCGTAAAATTTGCAGGGGAGTTCAGTAGTTGTTCAGAACATTTTTCGTTTCCTAAATCATCAAAGGCTTTTTGACCTATCTCTACAGCTCTGCTATCGCACCAGATTATAGAATCACGTAATGGCACTCCATCTTTGTCTACGATTACTAGGCCGTGCATTTGATACGAGATTCCGATTCCGGTGATTGCCTCGGCAGTGATCGAGTTTTCCTTTATAAGTCTTTTGGTAGCATTGCAAATGTGTTTCCACCAATCATCGGGATGCTGTTCAGCCCAACCATTGTTGATTGCAATCATTTCCATTTCGGTTGCAGGCTCGTTAACCACGGAAATACTTTTCCCGGTTTTGGTCTCTATCAGGGCGGCTTTTATGGAAGAACTTCCTATATCATATCCTATGGAATACATTCTTGCTAAAATTTATATTTGCTTAAGATATTATTTTAGGTCGGTTGTGGCAAATATACAGGTCTTAAAATAATAAAATCAATGTCTTTAATTCCATTGATCTACGGTGTTTAAATATTCATACTTTAAATAGAATTACGCTAACAAGAGCATAAGTTTGCTAAAGCCTAAAAAAGCTTCGAAAAATGCGCGAACGCAAATAAAAAAGTTATCTTGAAACAAAAACTAAACCACTATGGACTAAAGTGCCATAGGGTTTGAATTTAGAATAAAATTCATCTAACATTCCAAAAAAAAGTTAGCAGTAGCAGTAAGTTGTAAGCAGTAAAAAATTGTACATATTCGGTCTGCCTTACTGCAACTGAATTCTGCAAACCCTGAAAAGTTTTTAGCTCCGAGGACTCGGGGAAAGGTAGATGCACTAGAGTACATAGTTTTAACTTTAATTGAGACCAATAAAAGCCAAAAAACGTTCATTGCTCAGAAAAAGCAAACATAGTAGTCCACTTATACTTTTAATCTTCTCATGGTTTTTGATACCATATGGAGTAAAAGGTCAAGAACCAAATACTGAAACACAGCGGTATGTATGGTTCGATAATCTGTTAGGTCAAACAAACTCGGGCATCTTCAAGGGGTTGCACTATGTAAATGCATATAGGGTAGTAAACGATGCACATCAATTTTTAATAACTTCTGATTTTGTATTGGGTTCGGTTACTTATTATGATCAGGGCTATTTTGATATTCCGTTAAGATATGATGTATATCGTGACGATTTGCTGGTTGTGAACAACGAATTGGCAAATAGGCCGATTATGCTTTTTGATAAAAAAGGAGTCTCTGAATTCGCGATTGCAGGAAATTCATTCGAGTATATTCCCAGTAAGAAGCCGAATGAAGAGGTTTCCGGTTTTTTTGAGGTACTACTACGGAAAGATTCTTTGACCTTATATAAAAAGCATAAAAAGAAAGTTTTTAAAAGAACGGACACCCAAGTTTTATACTACGAATTTAAGAACTACTACTATTATCTTTTAAAAGTGAATGACAGCTATTTTACTTTTAAAAAAGCGAAGGAACTAAATCGAATTTTTCCCAAACTCAGAAAAGAACTAAAGGCGATCGACAGAAAATATAGTAGCCTAAAAAAAGATAGCGCAGATGATTATATCAAGGCTGTATTGACTGATTTATACCTGTTGCAGGCGAAGACAGAACAAGAAGGCCTATGAGAATAGTATATTTCATTGCCATATTGCTGTTTTTTTTAAGGCTAAGCGGTCAAACGCCTAAAGAGCGTATATCGTTGACTATCGAAAATAATTCGATCGAAGAAGTACTGGCTGAAATAGAAAATCAAACGAACTTCCAGTTTTACTATGCGAAACAATGGTTAGACACTTTAGACATAACGAAGCGTTATAACGATGTTTTTATAGCTGAAATCTTAAAGGATCTTTTCGACGATACCGATGTGAATTTTTATATCTCATGGGATGACCGTATTATACTGACCTTGAACAATTCCATTTACAATGAATTGCCTCAGGGTTTCTTGGAAGAATCGAAAGAAAGTGAAATTGTACGAGAAGTGACGAATACCTCAAGCCCTGTGCTCTTGGCGAAGCAAAAAGATAATTCGACCAATATCTTGGAAACCGTACGCATTGGTAAGGAACGAATCGAAAATAATAAGTCGGCATTAAAACTTTCAGGGTACATAAAAAATATCGAAACCGATGAGCCAATTCAGAATTTAGCTCTTTTTGTGAGGGCTATCAATAAAGGTGTTTCGACGGATATGGATGGTTTTTATGAGATTGAACTTCCTCCGGGGTCTCATCTTGTTCAGACCAGTGCCATGGGTATTGAAGCCTCGGAAAGAAATGTCATTCTTTATGACGATGGGCAACTGGATTTTAGCTTGAACGAGAATCTAGAACAATTGGATGAGGTGGTGGTCGAGGCCGATGCTATTCGGAATGTTGAAGATGCCTCTACTGGAAATACACGAATCGGTTCTGAAGAATCAAAGAACGTTCCTTTAGCGCTAGGGGAGCGAGACGTGCTGAAAATTGCAACCACGCTGCCAGGAATTACCACTGCTGGTGAGGGTGCTTCCGGTTTTAATGTTCGCGGTGGAAAGACCGATCAAAATCTTATCCTTTTGGATAATGCCGTCATCTATAATCCGACACATTTTTTTGGTTTTTTTCAGGCTTTTAATCCCTTTGCCATAAACGATTTAAACATTTATAAGGGAAGTATTCCGGCCGAATTTGGAGGCCGACTTTCTTCGGTATTCGATATAAGTAGCAAGGATGCCAATACGGAAGATTTTAAAGGAGAAGTTTCAATTGGCCCCGTTACGGCCAATGCGGTAATTGAAGTGCCGGTCGTAAAAGAGAAAGCAGGTTTGATGGTAGGTGCACGCGGTGCCTATTCGGATTGGATTCTCAGGTCTTTGGATGAGGAGAACCTGAAAAATAGTCAAGCCTCTTTTTACGATTTTATCGCCAAATACAATCACAGAATTGATGAGAAGAATGAAGTTCGTGCCACGGCTTATTACAGCAGAGATGTCTTCAGCATAACTTCCGATTCTCTTTTTGATTACAGTAATCGTCTGTTTTCAACAACTTGGAATCGTAAACTGAGCGAAAAAAGTTCGGGCAGTCTCATACTCAACAACAGCCAATATAGATTCAATATTGATTTCGACGGAACCACCAACCGTAATTTCGAGCAGGGTTTTCAAATTGATGAGACCGAGCTAAAGGCTCAATTCAAATACATACGCAATGAATCCCATACTATCGATTACGGTATATCCGGTAAGTTATATTCGGTGCTGCCGGGCGAAATCGCACCAAAAAGCCCCAATGATATTATTCGACCTTTGAGCATACCGGAAGAAAAGGCCCTGGAGACGGCAATATTTGTATCGGATGATTTTAAGGTTAATGAAAAATTACAATTGGACATGGGACTGCGTTATTCATTTTTTGGAGCTATGGGCCCTACGGTACAGCGTGAATACCAAGAAGGATTGCCGAAATCGGAGACAACGGTATCTGGCACAAAAACATTTGGCGATTTTAAGATCTATGAAAACTATGGTGGGCCAGAAGCCCGTATCTCCGCACGGTATTTGGTAAATGATAGTCTTTCTGTAAAAGCCAGCTTTAACAATACCTATCAATTTATACATACACTTTCCAATAATACTACGGTTTCACCGGTGGATACGTGGAAGCTTTCCGACCGTAATATTAAACCACAGCGCGCAAACCAATTTTCATTGGGGGTTTACCAGAATATCTCGGACTACGAGTTGAGCTTAGAGGGTTTTTACAAGAGACAAAATAATATCATCGACTTTAAGACCGGCGCCCAACTTTTTCTGAACGAAAGTATAGAAACAGAGGTTTTACAGGGGCAGGGCAAAGCATACGGCGTTGAATTGTTGATTCGAAAAAACAGGGGCAAGCTAAACGGTTGGTTGGGGTATACCTATTCGCGTTCTTTCTTTAAGCTCGATAGTCCTTTCCCACAAGAAACCGTAAATGACGGTGAATTTTTCCCATCCAATTTTGACAAGCCCCATGATTTTAGCATGGTCGTTAATTACAAGATTACTAGGCGATTTAGTTTTTCAGGTAATTTTGTATATCAGACTGGCCGTCCGGTAACTTTTCCGGTGGGCAATTACGAATTCAACGGTAATGAGTTCGTTCTGTACAGCGATCGCAATCAGTTTCGAATTCCAGATTTTTATCGATTAGACCTTGGATTTAATATTGAGGGCAACCATAAAATCAAAAAGTTCGCCCATAGCTTTTGGACGATTTCCGTATACAATGTCTTGGGCAGAAATAATCCGTATTCCGTATTTTTCGTTTCACAAGATGGAGATGTCGAGGCCCTGCAAAGTTCTATTTTTGCAATTCCGATACCATCGATTACTTATAATTTCAAATTTTAGTACTGATCTCAACTATGTCGTTATCCTTCGGATATAAAGAAAAACTAACCATAAAGCTAATAGGTTTCCTTTTCCTATTTGGGATAAGTGCCTGTACGGAACCATTCCAAGGCGAAGTCGAAGGGTTGGAAGATGTACTCGTAGTAAACGCTTTGATTACAAATGAAAACAAGGCACAGGAGGTAAGTTTGACTCGGCCTTATCGTTTTGATGAAGACGCACCTACTGCCGAACAAAATGCCATCGTCAGTATTGATGATGGAGAAGAACAGTTTTTTTTCGATGAAGTCGAGCCGGGCAAGTACATCTCAAATATTCCGTTTGCCGCCGAAATAAGCAAAACATATCGTTTGGATATTACCCTAGAGAACGGAAGGTCATATCGCTCCGATACCATGCAGTTGCCCGTAGCAACTACGAACATCGACGAATTGTACGCCGAACGAATTACCGATGACGACGGCGAAGAGGGCATGGGTATTTTCGTTGATACCTTCGATGCCTCAAAACAATCTAATTATTACCGTTACGAGTACGACGAGACCTTCAAAATAATCGCACCTTTTTGGAGTCCTCAAGACATAGTCTTTGTAATTCAACTCTCGACCGGTCCCGCTTTTCAGGTTATATTAAGAGAGCGCGAAGAGCGGGTTTGTTACGGTGCCGATAGTGAAAAGACCATCAATGTTATCAATACCCTGAATCTAGGCGAAGATCGTTTAAGTCGATTTAGGGTGAGATTTATCGGTAGGGATAATTACATACTATCACATCGGTACAGCATAAACGTAAGACAATATGTACAAACTCCAGAAGCGTTTGCATATTATGATGCGCTAAGGGGTTTGTCGCAATCGTCGACGACCGTTTTCAGTGAAGATCAGCCCGGTTTTTTAGCAGGTAATATATTCTCTTTGGATGATAGGAACGAAAATGTGGCAGGTTTTTTCGAGGTGGCTACGGTAACCGAAAAGCGTCTGTTTTTTGATTATGAAGATTTTTTTGCGGGTGAAGATTTACCGCCCTATTTTCAAAATTGTATTCCGGCCCCGCAATCAGGGGAAGATCTTAAGGGTACACTAGCGAGGGGGGAGCGGGTTTATTTCGATAGTAACGGCGGTTTTCGAACAGTATCGAGAGCCTGCGGGGACTGTAATGCATTGGGAAGTAATAAAATACCCGATTTTTGGGTAGAATAAAACGGGTTCAGTGAGAAGAGTGCTATTTCTTTTATCGGTGTATGTATCGACCTTGAATTTGGTGTTCGCGCAAGTAGTGCTTAAGACCGAAAACCAAGTTCTGGGCTTTACCGACCTGCCGAGCGAAAGTACTTTCGTTCATACAAACGCTTCCTTTTTATTGACTGGGGAATATCTGTACTATAAAGTATTTTGTTTCGAAGGGGAAGAAAGTGAATTGACCAAACTAAGTAAGATAGCTTATGTTGAATTGGTAGGAAAGGATATGAACCCTATTTTCAAACATAAGATTTCTTTGAAAAACGGTGTTGGCCAAGGCGATTTTTTTATTCCTACGGATATAGTTTCAGGTAATTATAAATTGATCGCTTACACGAACTGGATGCTTAATGAAGGGCTGAAAGACTTTCACCAGAGCGATATAACGATTATCAATCCCTACCGTTCGAATCAACCTGAATTGCTCAAGAGCAATAATCTTCGAACCGATTCACTGAATACTATAGAGCCCGACACTTTGTTAAAAGCTGTTCTTGCACCAAAGAATATCGACGATTTCGGATCACTTCAAATAAAATTAAACGGAGAACGATTTGCAAAGCGGCAAAAAGTTTCATTCGTGTTGAAGGGATTATCATCAAGTCAAATTAGACCCGGGAATTATTCTATCTCCGTTCGAAAAAAAGATTTGATTTCTGAACCGTTTCCAAACGATGGGTTTGATTTAGTTGGCAAAAAAGGTGAATCTAAAAAGAAAAACAACATCAGGGTAGGCGATACCATAGTTTTACCTGAATTGCGCGGAGAATTGTATCAAGGCAGCGTTGTTGCCCTACAAAATGATAAATCCGTAAGAAATTTAAAGGTTGCTGTTTCAATTCCGGGAGAAGATTATGTTCTTGATGTGGTTCGGACCGATGTTCTGGGAAATTTTCAAGTGAACGTGATGAAAGCCTATTCAGGAGAAAAAATACTAGTACAGGTATTGAACCAAAATCCCGAAGCATTTAGAATCGTGAAGCGGCAGCCAAAAGCAATAGACTACGCGGCTTTGGATTTCAAGGAAGTCAAAATTGATTTAGCAGCGCGAGAAGAAATCCTGCGCAGAAGTATTCATAACCAGATAGAGAATTCTTTCTTTCAATTTCGACCCGATTCAATTTTAAATGTTTCACCTGAACTTTTTTTTGATGATAAGGAGAAAAAAATCTATTTGCTCGATGATTATACCCTCTTTAGAACCCTAAGGGAAACCTTTGTAGAAATTATTCAAGATGTCTCATCTATACGAATCGGTAAAGATAATTTTGCAATTCGTGTAAAGGGCTATGACTATGCTTCAATACGCGATATAGCTCCTTTGATAGTGTTGGACGGTTGCGTAATTCAGGATCACAATGCCCTTCTTGATTTTGATGCTCGGTATATTGAAGATATCACGGTATTTAGACATAGTTTCCTTGTTGGTCCCGAGCTTTATGAAGGAGCCATAATCATCAAGACCGAAACGGGTGAGGGGTATACTTCTTTTCAGTATGAAGGCGCTATTTCTACATTCAATGTTTTAAGGCCGCAACCGGACAAAAAGTATTTTGTACAATGGTATGATAAACGTAGCAATGAGCAAAACAGGCGATTACCGGATGATAGGGTTCAATTACTTTGGATGCCTAAATTGAAGCTTACGGAAAACGAATTTAAAATCGATTTTTATACCTCTGACGTGGTAGGTGAGTTTGAAATTCACATAATGGGAATTACGGCCGATAAAAATCCGGTTTCTATCCGAAAATCGATTTTTGTAAACTAGGCTCAGTGCCAACAAGCCCTAATTTCATTGTAGACCGATGGTCCAACCGTTCGTCCAATCAGGCGCAAGCGCTTTGTTGCCGGCTCCTAATGTCGTTCCTTCGGTATAAAAATCAATGTCTCCTGTATAGTTCGAAGGCACGAAATCTGCTGCGGGGCTGTCAAATTCTATGGAATCGATTTTCAGGTTCCCCATCGATACTTGCTCCGAGGCCGTTTCATCCGAAACATTGATGCCTAAACTTAAGTTAGAGGTAAAAATATTGGAAAGGCTATATTTTCCACCTCCGACGGAATAGTTCAATCCGCCTTCCGAAGCAGGTCCAAGAATACTTATATTGCTGATCGTATCTGAAACTATGGGTAAGCTAGTTTCGATATCAGGATTAGAGATAAACTTCACCCCAGAAGCTGCGATACCATTCAAATACCAAGATTTACCGGTGCCGCTCCAATCGTCTTGAACGACTATAGAATTGCCGCCGCTGTTGGTAACCACAAGTTGTTCCGCAGCTGCATTGCCCCCAATAAATCGCATTCCGTTGCCCGAACTTTCAAAGGTCTGTATGTTTGTGAGGTTGGTAAATGCACCTACGCCGTAAAAAGAGATAGCATCAAAATTTTGTCCGGTCTCGCCAATGGCCCCTGCGTATTCTACGCGTAGGTAGTTGATACCACCGGAGCTGCTCTTGATATCAGAACCGCCATAGAAAATATCGATGATATCGGTACGGCCTACTTCGCCAGTAAGTATAGGGGCCTGACCGCAGATAATGATGCCGCCCCAATCTCCCGGAGCGGGATTTTCTGCACCCGAGGTTATAATAACAGGTTTCTCGGGCTGTCCGGATATCAGCAATGATCCGCCTTGTGCCACAGCAATATAGGCTCCTGCATTTGGGTCTACCTTGATTACCGTTCCCGCCGGTATGGATAGTCTGGCCTTGTCCCTAACAAGTAAAGGCCCGATTAGGCGATACTCGACCGCGGGATCCAACTGCAACATATCTACCTGTTGCCCGTCGGCATCCACTCTAGACCTAACCTCCCCTCCTAATATACCAGTAGAGGAACGGGGGCAAAACCCAGGGCATACACCACCACAATCTACGATAACTTCATCCCCGTTTAGAAGTCCATCAAAACAGTTGCCTTCCCTTTGCTCGATTACGGGTTTTTTGGCACTAAAATCGTCGTTTGAACAGGATAGGAGCAGTAGCAAGATCGTTGCCCAACAAGCTGTTCTATATTGATGAAGTTTCATAGCGATTTTCTAATCTCTTTAAGGTACTTAAATTCAGATTAGCGTAAAATTATTTTCTTTGACAAGCGGCTATTCAATAGGGATATCGACCAAATATGAACGATCATCATTCGATACTACCAGCAGCTTAGTTTTAGAAATTTTGACCACTTTTCTGGTATTTAGGCCTTTAGGCAAACGAAGTTGCCCTGTCGCTATCAGCTTTTTTTCATTGTTTAGGATAAACTGTCCACCAGAATTTGAATTACTTTGTCCCAATTCGGTAGTGTAGTCTAAATAGTTGCCCACGTAATATATAGAGCCATTTTCTAAAACCTCGAAGTCTTCGATGGTACTCGATTGGGCTTCTTTTGGTAATGGCATTGCAATAGTGCTCGAACCTATATTAAGATATGCCATAGATTTAAGCTCTTCTACTTTTCTTATTTCGAGTATCTCGCTTTCTTTTTTACCCGTTAGGTCTTCTATATTCTTTATTTTGGAAAAATCGGAATAGTGCAAAAACTTTTTCTTGAGATAAGGCAATTGATTCGTTAACTTATCTTTAGATGCAAAAGGTACGTCTTGACCAAAGAAATTATAAAAAATGATAGGATCGGGTTGTTCGTTTTCATCAAAGTCGTCGATATAGAGTTTCGTAGGGTGTTCAACACTTGCCTTTATTTTAAAGTTCAAGCCGGCATTGCCAACGAGTAAATCGACCTCACCGTTTTTGTCAAGGTCGGTTACTTTAATCGTATTCCACATACCAGTAGTATGTTCAAGGCCAAATTTTTTGGTTTCGTTCAAAAATTTTGAACCGCCTTGATTGATTAGAACGGTGATAGGCATCCAATCACCTACGATAACTAAATCTAAAAGCTTGTCGTTGTTGACGTCGGCCCACTCACTATCGGTAACCATACCGACCCTTTCTTGTTGAAGTACACCGAATTTGCCCGTGCCATCGTTCTTCAGAATGTAACTGAAAGGCGATAGGCCATAGCCGCCGGGCATTGACCTATTACCAATAAATAAGTCGTCATAACCGTTGCCGTCAAAATCAGCCGCAGAAACACTACCTCCATTTGTCTTGATTAAAGGAATCTGCAATCGTTCAAATTGTCCATTTCCGTCATTGACATATATTCGGTCTTCCAAATTGGGGTTTCCTTCGATTAGTTCATTACCACCACTCATCACATAGAGATCTAAATCTCCGTCGTTTTCCATATCAAAGGCCGTAGCATCGACATCTTCATAAATAATATCCTTTCTAATAACGCTATTTTTATCCTCTTCGAATTCTCCGTTGTTCATTCCTATAAATAAGGAAGCTGATTGATATTTAGCACCACCAATGAACAGATCATCTATTCCATCACCGTTAAAATCAGCTTTTACCAGGGCGGGGCCTTCAGCCGATAATTTTTCGGGTATCAGGGCTTCACGTTCATAGTCACGGTAGGTATTCTCCAAATGGGTGAATTTGAAATAGTCGTATTCACTATCATCAAGAAGTTGGTTTCTTGATGATGGCCCCAATTCTGATTTTCTAGAAATCGTGTGGTGCTCATTGATTTTTAGAGAACGTTCCATTTGTTTTTTTCCATCGAGCCAATCGATTTGTATCGAATCGATTTTACCGATATTTCCAAGGCCAAAATGTATGTTGCGCGTTGAAGAAGATTGAAAACCTTTCACCGTGGTAAGTTCTTTCATGAAAAGTTCTCGGCCAGCATAGACGAGTAACTTTGCCCCGTGTGGATTTTTAAGCCCTGGCCCTCCTTTAACCGTGAACGAGACATAATTAGTCGTGTCATTTCGTGAACTTTGATTTTCCAATAGCGAAGCTTTTTCATTGATGTTGTTGATCACCAAGTCTAGATCGCCATCGTTATCGAAATCGGAATATGCGGCCCCATTGGAGTAAGATGGTGATAGCCCCGATTTGTCAGTCGAATGTTCGAATTCAAAATTGCCGTTGTTCTTAAAAATAATATTAGCGATATTGACCGT
>ENA-ORXM01003483-ORXM01003483.1-marine-metagenome-genome-assembly--contig:-NODE-3483-length-15540-cov-4.783483_pt1 | contig 15540 bp, 18 predicted proteins | sample MGYA00237867_ERZ511480 | MGnify/ENA primary metagenome ERZ511480 (study PRJEB26309, sample SAMN06266103) | marine metagenome | isolation source: Algal blade | place: United Kingdom:Sidmouth, United...
ATCTATCTGCCGAAAAACTTTTTGTACATCTAGGGCCTTTTGAAGAAATGCAGGTGGGTACAATACTTTTGGATAACGGTAATGCACGCATAAGCGAATTAGAACTATACTCGAAATTCAGTAAGGCCGCACTTTCCAAACAAATAAAAGCCCAACGCGACCATGTTACATTAAAGATTCCCGAGACTACTTTAGACTCCATTCGGGTCGGTTTCAAAAACGATACCCTGTTTGTTGCCTCTGGATCTGGAAAAATAAACCAACCTACCGCCGAAATATTTAGAGATAAACTGGTGGCCGAAGATAGGAGTCACAAAAGACTGTATAGCCGGATGCTCCGCGAACTACCTATCTATATCGATATTCCTAAAGTAACGATTACAGAAGGGAATTTGGTCTATAGTGAACAAATTGAAACCATAGTGGCCCCGGGTAAAATAACTTTTAACGATATAAATGCAATACTATCGAATATTTCGCACGATAGAAAAAGTAACGATTTGACCATGGTTTCGGCGGAAGCAAAATTAATGGGCCACGCACCAATAAAATTGGACTGGAGCTTTAACGTTTCGCAAAAGAGCGACCCTTTTACTGCATCAGGTACTATAATGAATTTTCATACCTCAAGTATAAATGATTTTCTCGAGTCTAACTTGAGAGCAAAGGCTGAGGGAACCATAGATCGTATGTATTTTACCGTGAGCGGTAATGCCATATCATCTTCTGGCGATATGAAAATGAAGTATGAAGATTTTGAGTTCACCGTTTTAAAAAAGAACAGATTGGGCGTAAACAAGTTATTGACATTTATTGGAAATATTTTCGTCAATGATGGCTCGCACGCCGATAAAAATGGATTTCGCTATGGAACCATTGAAGTGGAACGGGATCCGACTAAATCCTTTTTTAATTATCTATGGTTGAATGTGAGAGAGGGAACCGTGAATACACTGGTCGGTAAAGGAAAAAAGAATGATGACTAAAGGCAAGTTGCTGAACAAAATCCCAAAATCTTATGGTAGAAAATTTAAAAAAAAGAAAACGCTATAGAAAGAAGCGATATGCCGTTCCTATTTTGATTATCGTTCTTTTGGTAGTTTTACGGCTGTTGCTTCCTTCTATTGTAAAGAACTATGTGAACGGGGTGTTGGCCGATATACCTGGGTATTACGGTCAGATAAATGATATCGATATCTCTTTGCTTCGGGGCGCCTATGTAATCGATAGCCTCTATCTCAACACCGTAAATGGCAATTCGGAAGTTCCTTTTTTAAATTTTGAAAAAACCGACATTTCCATTGAGTGGAAATCACTTTTAGAGGGGAAAGTAGTCAGCGAAATTATTTTAACAAAGCCAGAATTGATTTATGTTTTTGAAGACCAAAAGCCAGACAGTGTAACTGCCGCTGAAGTAGATGATTGGTCAAAGGCCCTAACCGACCTTGTGCCTATCGATATCAATCATTTGCAAATTCGCGAAGGTAAAGCTGCATTTGTCGAACTGACTGCCGACCCAACAATCGATCTCTATTTGAACGATATCGACTTGAATGCTACAAATCTTAGAAATGTGGTACGAGGCGGTCGCGAACTGCCCTCTTCCGTTAGCGCGACAGCTAATTCTATAGGCAATGGCAGGGTACAATTAGAGGGAAAGATGGACCTCGTGAAGGAAGTACCCGACATGGACATCTCCTTTTCCTTGGAAGAAGCTTCGGTTACGGCCCTTAACGATTTCACCAGGCATTATGCAGGTATTGATTTTGCAGAAGGTAATTTCAATCTTTACAGTGAAATTGCTATTGCTGACGGATTCTTGACCGGCTACATAAAACCCCTGCTGAAAGATTCAAAGCTTATAGAATCCGAAGATAAATTTTTTCAAAAACTGTGGGAAGGCTTTGTGGGTTTCTTTAAATTCATACTGAAAAATCAGGGCAACAACACCTTGGCGACCAAAGTACCACTTGAAGGTGATTTGAATCAGGTCGAATCAAAAGTATGGCCGACAGTTTTCAACATCTTCAAAAATGCGTGGATTAATGCCTATAAAGGGATTGTGGACAATGAAGTCGATTTTGAAGATGCCGAAAAAGCGAAAGAGGAGTAGCACAAAATCCATCCGATACCAAGGCATATATAATTTCGGATAGCTTTTGGCAAAAAAAAGCCGATTTTGTGAAAAACCGGCTTTCTAGTTGAAATCGTAACCAATCATCCTGTTGCGCCTAGCGCCTTTTTATTGTCTTGATACATCTTTGGGCTACACTTATATCTTCTTTTAAATATTTTTGAGAAGTAACTTCTGCTTGATAGCCCAACGGTATAAACAATTTCCGAAATATTCATATCAGTGGTCAAAATCAGTCGTTCGGCCTTGTTCAGACGTTCGTTTCGTATAAAGTCGGAGACTGTCTTGTTATGTAACAGCTTAAAACCTTCTTGCAATTTACTAGCCGAAAGACCACATTCGAGACAAATCGATTTTATCGAATACTGAATTTCTGGATGCTTCTCTATTTTACGTGATATTTCCTTGATGTTCTTAAGCTCATATTGGCTCAACGACCCAGTAGGGTTCTTTTCATTCTCCAAATCTTTTTTCAGATGCTGTATTTCCATGGCCAAGGTTAGGTTCAGTATACCTTCGATCAAAAGCTTTTTTACAATGCCCTTTTGGTTTATTTTTTCGATTTGAGCCAATTGTTCACCGATACGAAGATTATAGGTGCCGAAGTACTTTATGGGGCGACCTTCATTTTCTGAGAACAATTCAAGCATATTTTGCTTCAATGTTGTCGGCATAGTTGATTCCGAACTATCAGCTGCATTGGCAATTCTGATAATGCATAATTTTACGTTCTCGTTCGCGGAGAAAACCAGTTCGCTTATTGATTTTCTGCCACCCAAAATGGCGGTTTGAAATTCCGCAAGTTGCGAATCTTCTTTTCCCTCTTGCACATTAAAATCCGAGTTTTGAAACCGTTGATGTACATTGCCTTTGAGACAATACATAAAATAAATGGGTTTTAAAGGATTCGGGTTAGTTGTAACCTTAAAATCTTCATTGAAGCATACATCGTACTGCATAAACGATAATCCGCCTTCAAGGGGTATTCCCTTTATGGTACCGGTTCCAAAATCGTTATCGAATTCCAAAATGCGTTCTTCGCCGTCGTGGGTGACCGAGCCGCCTAAGAAAAGATTCGCCGAGTTGATACTTTTTTCTATAGAAGGAGTTTCTAAAATCAATGTTTTCATAGTGCTATGCTTTTATTTTTTGTGTTAATCGAACCGTAGAACAAAAATCAAATATGGTATATCTCAAATTCGGGTACAAAGATGCATTGTAACGCACCTAATTATGTTACAGAATTTTTTGAATCCGTTATATAATTATTGGAATTTTGGTTTCTAAAGATAATATAGCGGTGTATCAGCCCTATTAGGTAAGTCTAGGAATAATCTTGAGTACTGTACTATGAAAAGATTTTAATTTCTGTACGGAAGGTATATTTTAATGGTCGTGCCTTGGCCCGGTTCGCTCGTTGCGCTGATATGGCCCTGATGGTTCTCTACGATTTTTTTGCAAATTGCTAGACCCAGACCAGTACCGGTATACGCGTGTTTGGCATGAAGCCGTTCAAAAAGTTCGAAAATTTTGTCGCTTTGTTCTTGTTCAAAACCGATGCCGTTATCGCTTACCGTAAGGTAAAGGTATTTAGGATGGGTAAGATTTAAATCGGCTTCAATATTTTCGAGATTTCGTATTTCGGAAGTAACAGTAATTTCAGGCGTTTGGTCATGTTTCTTGTACTTAATGGCATTCGACAAAAGGTTGTTGAAGAGTTGTTCCAATTGAAACTCGATGCCGGAAATTGATGGTAGTTCGGGAACACTGATTTGTGCATCGGTTTCTATTATCTTTATGGCCAAATCTTCTTTTACTTTATCGAATATAATGTTCAAATCGACTCTATATTTTTTTTCGATCTCATCGGCAATACGAGAATAGGATAATAAGTTTCGTATTAGAAGTTGCATCCGGTTCGCGGAATTCTCAATTTTTTCCAAGTATTTTTGTCCCTTTTCCGAAAGGTTTTTTTTGTCGAAATTTGATAATCGGCTAATGAACATTTGAATTTTACGTAACGGTTCCTGCAAATCATGGCTAGCGACACGATTGAAAGATTCGAGCTCTGAGTTCGAACGTTTCAGGGCCCGGTTCTTTACTTTTAGATCCTGCTCGTTTTTGGTCATCGCCGTGATATCGCGAATCACCCCAATTCTATAACTCTCACCATCCTTTTCAATTGAATGCCCCACCGATGATATGTACTTCGTCGTTCCGTCTTTCGTTTTCACTCGAAATTTGTCATTGATTTCTTTTTTCTCTTTTATCGCTTTTTCGGTATTACTTTTTAGGCGTCTGGCATCTGCAGGATTAACGAAAGATAAAAACTTTTCGTAGGAAGGCTCGAATTCGCCAGGTTCGTAGCCGAAAAGGCGATAGGCATTATCGGAATATTCCATTTTACCGGTATCGACATTCCAATTATAACTGCCGATACCAGCTACTTTTTCGGCATCTTGGAGGATGGTATTTTGCACCTCCAGGGCCTGTTTTGAAAGCTGTAATTGGCTTTCGGCTTGCTTTCTGAGGGTAATGTCTTGAGATACTACAGTTACTCCGTCTTCTAATTTTGCGATTTCATTGCAAAAAACGAATTGCCCTTCTTGTAGTTGATATGACTTTTCTTCTTCTTTCGGCTCTCCTGAATTAATGACTTCAACAAAAGTTTCAAAATCGCCGTTTTCAAATACCTGTGGGTACACTTCCGAAACCAGTCTGTCGGCAATGGATTCTGCATCACTACCGATAAATTCTTGAATTTTATCATTGGTGTAGGCGATTTTGAAATCGGTTACCTTTCCTGATTCGTCACGCACCGATTCAAAATAACTAACGATATATTGCAATGAAGAAACTAGATTCTGTAAAAAACCTGATGTTTGCGCGAGTTCAAGATTTTGACTTTCCAGTTGATCGTTCAGTTCTTTCAGCTTTAAGGCCGATTTTTTTTCTTGGGTGATATCTCTTGATGTAATTGTCATACCCTGCCCTAAAGTCGTAAATGTCGAGTCGAACCATACGGCATCACCATCTTTGTCATAGCATTTTATACGTTCGACGGTCTCTTTTTTGGCATAGATTTCCTTCAAAAATTCTATGTGATTTTCCTGTTCGGCGAAGGGATAGATTTCGTAGATGGTCTTGCCCAAGACCTGATTTTTTTCAAAACCGGAAAAGTTGGCGGCCTTACTGTTAGCATAAATGATTGCAAAGTCCTCTATTTTTCCATCATTGTCCGTTACGGGTTCGACATAGTTAACGAGCGTATTCGTATTTTCAAGTACACTTTGCAGAAAATCTTGGGTCAGGGCGATTCGTTTTCGGTCGGAATTTATTTTGGTAAATGCGAACATGAGCGTACCCAAGGCAAACAAGGCCAAATACAGAATATTGGTAGGCGTTAGGGTCACTTCCGATGCGTAGGCTTTCTTTCTTTCTTTCAGCATGGCCAATTCTGCCTCGATCATGCTTTGTTGTATCACTTGCAAACTATCAAGGTAGCCCTCAATGCTGTTCACACGTTCCCGTAGGGTATTTGACTGTAGAATTAACTCCGCTGTTTCTTTATCGAAAGCACTTATTTCTTCGAAAAGTCTATCACTAAAAGAAGGTATCTTTTCGAGTCGCGAAAGCTGCTCTTTGTTGTCTGCCATGAGTTCTTTCAGTGTATTCAAACTCTTGGTACTCTTATCGCTAAACCCTTGGATGGGGCTGAGGTACGTACTGTCATTTGAAATCAGATATTTGACTCCAGATGCCTCCGAACTTGAATAGCTTCCGAAAAGCAAATTGATTTCGTTGATGATATCCTGGGTCTTCGATACCAACTCCGTAGACCCTCGTAAAGCTCTATTTTGTTCAAACGACGTGTACGAAATATAAAAAAGCACGATAATGGCGCCTAACAGGAGGAGAAGGTAAGGTAGAACCCCAGAATCCTTTTTACTCAAACTACCTAAAATTGCCATATAAAATTGTTGTAACGAATTACGAAGAAGTTTACTACACTTCTTTTGTGACCTTCATCAATCTAAATTTAAGATAATATGGTAAAATAGGAACTATTGAAATTATCGAAAGTTTTTTTAATCCATTTTCATAATGGTATTAAACAATGCTTCAGATGCGGAATAAAAAATTCGCTTTTTCCAGAGCGTTCTCTTGATATTGCCAATTGCGTCTGACCACTTGAGCGATTGTCTTTTTAAGATCTTCGAATTTATTGGGCTTGTTTATATAGATGTTGGCTCCGTTTACGAAGGTTTCCTCAATATCCCTTTCTGAAGAAGAGGTGGAATATATGGCAACAACAAGATCTTGAAGGTTTGGATCTTTGCGAATTTCCTTCAGGCATTCGAAACCGTCCATCACGGGCATGTTAAGGTCTAAAAATATCAATTGGGGAAGCTGATTATTAGAATTGGATAAATAGTCCAATAATTCTTGACCGTTATTAAATTCTCTTAAGTCGGTATTTATTTCGATTTCTTGTAAGGCATCGGAAAAAAACAGTCTATCGTCTTCATCATCATCGACAAGCACAACTTTCATGGGTTTCGTACTCATTAGCTTCTAGTTCAGGGTATTGTTCTTTCTTTTTTCGAGGATACGCAAAAATGCCGTAGGAGTGAGTCCGGTCATCTTTTTGAACTGGCCGGATAAATGTGCAACACTACTATAATCAAGCTCAAATGCGATTTCGGTCAAAGTCATTAAACCGTCCAGCATCAATTTTTTGGCACGTTCGATTTTACGCAATATAATGAAATTCTCGATTGAGGTATATGTTTCCTCAGAAAATAGGTTTGATAGATACGAATAGGAGTAATCGAGTTTTTTAGAGAGATATACCGAAATTTTTTCTGTTCGAATTTCTTTGGAATAAATGAGGTCGTCAATGGCATTCTTGATGTCATCTACCAAACTGTTTCTACTTTCTTTTGAAAGAACAATGTTATAGGCCCGCAGAACATCGACCATTTTCTGTCGAATTTCTTCGGAGATGTTTTCGGTAATCAAAAGATGGCCGAAATCATCGAAGCGAAAAGGAATGGCCAATTTGTCAAGTTGTTCACTAACTACGGCTTTTACTACATCATTAGCTTTATAGGTCAGAATGAAATCCATCTTTAAATTAATAGCGCCTTTTTCCGGCTAGCAAAGATAACGATATTCAGTTATGTGTAAATAACAATATTGCGTATCCATTTAACTATTTAGCCCTGATTATATAAACTTTTGTGTTGTTAGATTGCCGAGTTACAGAATCTGCACATTTCTACGTTAAAATTCAAGTTTAAAAAGCCAAGATGTGGCAAATTGATGTCCTAATTTTATTTTTGAAATTTAAGATAAAATCCCTGAAAAAAGAATTGAGATGAACTTAGAAAACAAAGTAATTATTATCACCGGAGCGTCTAGCGGAATTGGTGAGGCCACGGCCAAAAAATTGGCAGGTCTAGATGCCAAAGTTATTCTGACAGCACGTCGCGAGGAGCGCTTGAACGAACTAAAAAAAGATATTGTGGAATCTGGTGGTGAGGCCCTCGTAATTGTTGGCGATGTTACCAAAAAGAAAGATTTTCAGCATTTGGTAGACGAAACTTTAGCAAGTTTTGGCCGCATTGATAGTATTATTAACAACGCCGGTCTAATGCCACTTTCATATATTAAAAAACTGAAAACCGATGAATGGGACAAGATGATCGATGTTAACATCAAAGGAGTGCTAAATGGAGTGGCGGCCGTTTTACCGACTATGATTGACCAAAAATCAGGGCATATTATCAATATTTCATCCAGTGCCGCTCATGGCTATTTTCCTGGAGGTGCGGTGTACTGCGCCACAAAATCTGCCGTAAAAATGTTCTCTGAAGGACTTCGCCAAGAATTGGCGCCCGAGTATGGTATTAACGTTACTTCCATCGAACCGGGTTATGTTTCTACGGAACTTTTGAGCACTATTACCGATGATGATGTCAAGGAGAATCTTTCGGAAATGAAAGAAATGACACCCCTTGAGGCCGAAGATATTGCCGAGGCCATCGCTTATGCATTGAGCCAACCGCGACGTGCGAATATTAACGATGTGTACATTATGCCTACCGAACAACAATGAATATGAAGCTATTACGCTAAACAACCGAATTATGGACAGACCCAGCATCAAGAATGAAGACCAATATGAAGCTTTAAAGGATAAAGGCTACAGCCAAGAAAAAGCGGCACGGATAGCGAATACGAAAAATTCAGGTAAAAAAGGCGGGAAGTCTAGGCCGTACGAAGAACGTACCAAAGCCGAGTTATATAATCAGGCGAAAAAAATCGGCATCGAAGGCCGTTCAAAAATGGACAAAAGCGAATTGATAGAAGCGCTTCGCTCGAATTAGGTATTTAAAATTAGCCAAATATTTTAAAGTAATTTTAGTTTTGAATTATGCGTATTTTTTAATAAGGAATCGTCTTTCATCAGCCTTCAAACTTTTTATATTGGGCAATAAGGATGAAACTGGATTACAATAGCCAATAAATAAAATAATGTAAATTTCGGACGTCACCGTCTATAAAGAAATTAAAATCATACTATAGATTTGCCCCTATGGAAAATAAGAACCCGGAACAAGTAAACGAACAGGATTATTTCTTTATGCGCAGGGCCATTGACTTGGCCAAGGAAGGGAAAAGCACGAAAAATGCAGGACCGTTTGGCGCAGTGGTAGTGCGTGATGGAACGGTTGTGGTAGAAGGGTTCAATACTGTAGGGGCAGGGCCAGATTGTACCCAACATGCCGAGTTGGCCGTAATTCAAAAAGCATGCTTAAAATTAGGAAGCAAAACCTTGGAAAACTGTACTTTATATACAAGTTGTGAACCCTGTATGATGTGCTTGGGAGCCATTAAATGGTCAAAATTAAAGGCTGTTTACTTCGGGGCTTCTGCTTCGGATGCTAAAGATAATGCGTTCGTTTACTCTAAAATGTACTACGACTCTGATATGAATAAAAGACATAGCGAGTTTAATATGAAACAATTGTTGGCGGAAGAAGCTATACTTGTTTGGCACTAATCGGTTCGCGCGAAACAAAGTTTGCAAAGAAGTAAAAAAAGAGAGGGTTCTCTATATTGAAAAGGCCCTCTCTCATTAAATTTGTCAATAAAATCTAATTAATTATCATCTACGGCATCTTCGACCTCGTCTTCTACGTCTTCGGCAGCATCTTCCATACCATCTCCGACTTCTTCGACACCTTCTTCGATTTTCTCTCCTGCTGATTTTTCTTCACGGCAACTGTTCAGAACGCTCAATGAGAATATCATCGCCATTAATGTTAAAAAATAATATGCTGATTTTTTCATTTTATAATTTTTAAAGGTTAAAATTTATGAAACTGTGTTACATCGTAGCTAAATTTTCTTTCTTCCCATAAAGAGTGAAATAACGAATAATACCAAAAAGATAAAGAATAAAATTTTGGCAATGCTTGCCGCTCCGGCTGCGATGCCTCCGAAACCAAATACTGCGGCCACTATGGCCAAAATGACGAAAATAACTGTCCAACGTAACATAATCTATCTATTGTTTTAGGTTAAACTTTTTTAAATCCAATGAGTGCTGCCTCATTTTGTTTACACAAATTTGGAAAAAACAAACAGTATCGTTTAGCCGTATCCAAATCAATATTAATGCATCTGACAGATTTTTTGATTTTTAACTCTTTGATACGATGGTTGATAGGAGAAATAGGCTACAAAAAAAGGGCACCAATTGGTGCCCTTAACAAACTGAAAATACGTTTATGCAATATCTTCTAAACGCTTTATTGTATTCAATCCGCTTTCGATTTTATTCTTTTGATGCGTTAGTAACGTTTCCGTGCTCGACGGTAATGTAGTCTCGCTCAAAACATCTTCATATTCTTCTATCGCTGCCTTTTCACCTCTAATTGCTTCTTCAAGCATTGCTTCTTCATCTTCAGATGAAAACATACTTTTTATGTCCATCCAAGTTCTGTGTGCTTTACTTGATATGCTGTCTCCCTTATCTACTTCTTGACCGAACTGTGTAATTTCGTTTTTAAGCGCATGGCCAAAATCATAACGCTCCTGAGCTTTTCGCTCAAAATAATTTTTGAGATTTATGTTGTCAACGTTCTCGGCCGCTTTTTTAAAACCTTTTTCCGCGTCATAGGTTTTCTCCAATAATTCGTTCAACTTACTTCCAACTTCTTCTGTATAGGTACTCATGATTAATATTATTTTATATTAACGGTAACTTTTTTTTTGATGCATACCGCTTATCATCTTCTTAGCTATACTAAAGTTAATAAGGAAAAGAGAGCAAATTTTGTTCAAAAAAACTGAAAATTGATTCCTTCGAAACTACAAGCGATAGCGACACTTTTTAAGCTGATAGCGATCATGGTTCGTTATGTTTTTCAGAAATTTAAAGTTTTAAAGGCATCTAACATTTTTTTGATGCATACTTAGAATTAAATTTTAATACTTAAATCGATTAATATGATTCAGAAAGGAACAAAAGTAAAATGGAATTGGGGCAACGGTTCCGCCGAGGGAAAAGTTGAAGAAACATACACAAGCAAAACGACTAAAACGATCAAGGGTACCGAAGTGACACGTAACGGTGAAGAAGGCAATAAAGCTTTATACATTAAGCAAGAAGATGGTGACTATGTGCTGAAAAGCGAAGATGAGGTAGAAAGGGTCGACTAACTTTTTTATGCTGCGGCTTGAAATAGAAAATTAGAATGTTTAGGTCTCAACCACAGGATTATAATTCTTGATTTTTTCGCGTATGGCCTTTTCCGAAGCTGAAAAATGTACATCACTTTCGTAGACATCCGATTTTTTGAAAGACTTCGCGATAGAACCGTCTTCGTAGGAAGCTACTAAAAACGGATGTACATAGTATTTTCTACAGACGTTTCTCGTGTTGCCCAGAGCAGCTGCGGCAGCATCGAATGCCGTCAGTATATTTTTATGACGTTGCTTTTCTTTTTTCGCGACACCGATATCCATCAGCGTATCGAAAAAAACCACAGAGGCGGCCCAGGTCCTGAAATCTTTGGCGGTAAATGAATGCCCGCTAATGTTCTGTATGTATTCGTTTACAAGTTCGCTGGTAACATCATGCCTTACTCCATCTCCATCATAAAACTTAAAAAGTTCCCAGCCAGGAATTTCTTCACATCGGCTTACCAATCGAATCAATTTTTTATTGCGTAGGGTGATGTTGTGTTCCTTACCTTTTTTACCGATAAAATGGAACTTGATATTATCTTTGTAAATATCAATATGTCTTTTTCGCAAGGTCGTCAGACCGTACGATTTATTCCGTTTGGCATACTGCTCGTTCCCGATACGGATATGGGTCTCTTCCATCAGCTTCACCACCAGCGCCAACACTCTATTTTTCGGCCAGCCCTTTTTTTCGAGATCGGCATCGACCCTTTTTCTGATTTGTGGTAGTGCATCTCCGAAAGCGGCCATGCGATAGAATTTCGTCTGGTTGCGAATTTTTGTCCAAAGCGCATGATAACGGTACTGTTTACGCCGTTTGATATCTTTGCCTACAGCTTGTAAATGACCATTGGCCAAATGGCTAATTCTTACTTCTTGCCAGGCTGGCGGTATCACGAGATTTTTGATGCGCTCTAGTTCTTCTTGCTGGGTGAGTGGTCCGTTTGAAGAAAAATAAATGAAATCGTCTTTTTTTTTCTTTCTAGAGATAGAGAGCTGTGTGTCGGTTACGTAAACCATATTCAAATGTTCTATAGCCGTCTCCGGGGTTTCTATCAATTTTTTAAGAAGTTTTGAATCAATAGTTTGTGCAGACATCCGTATTTTTCTTAAAGGAAATTAAAAATACTTATCTATTCTTGTTCATGTGCTTCTCATAGTCTTTTGCCAATTGTTCTTTATTTTTTTCAGAAAGTACCTTACCGGCCATTTGAAAGACTTCATGTTCTTCTTCTTCTAAATGATGCTCTACTTTTTCTTTTAAGGTTTTAGCAACTTTGAGCCAAGCCGAAGATGAGTATTGCTTTTTCTCTAATTCTTCTATCAGTTCATCGATTTCATGATGCTCTGCAATGCTATGTCTCGCTTTTTCCTGGGTATTGTCACTATCGATTAAAGGTTTATAGAAATAGCGTTCTTCGGCGTCGGCATGAATCTCCAGCTCGGCCTTTAGATTTTTAAATATTTTATCACGTTTTTCGCTGTCACCTGAGGTTTCTACCAAGTTTTTAAGTAAATCGCGCTGTATATCATGGTCATTACGAAGCGCTTCGAATATGTTCATGTTCATAAATTTTTAATACTTAAAATTTTTCGGTTCAATAATGTTCTCAGCAAAAAGCAAACCTGCTCTTATATTTTGATCCACTATCCACTTCTTAATAGAAAAGAAGACCGGGATAGCTCATTATCATTCGATGCTTAGAAACTTTACAGAACTTTATTTTTAGAAAAAATAAAAATGGTTCCAACTTTTGAAGTATGTCGAAACCATTTTCTAACAACCAACCAAACTATCTTTTAGGTTTTAACATTTCAAATTTAGCAAAGGCTTGCAGCAAGCCTTTGCTCAATCCAATCTGAGGTTGACTGTAAAATGTAAAGCATAAATTTCAAATAATTTACCGTATGGTCTTTTTCTCAATGCGCCGAACAGAGTAACAATTGGTTTGATTGTGTACTTCACATTTAGACCAAAACGATACCTTCGAATAATTTCATAAGCTCCTTATATGTTCAAACGGCTCTTAAAATTTTTAAAAGGCAATTATCGTAGAGTAGTTCAGAGTATTGCGTTCTATCCGGTACTCATTAGCGGTTTGTTTCTGATTGGTGCTGTAGTGGCCATTCAATTAGATGGTTTTGAAGTAGTTACAGGACTAAAGAAAGACGTATCCTTTCTATTCATTCAAGACTATGATACGGCACGTTCGATGCTCTCAACCTTTATCGGAGGGATAATTTCTTTAACGGTCTTCAGCTTTACAATGGTAATGGTTGTACTGAGCCAAGCTTCATCCAATTTTTCCCCGAGATTGTTGCCGGGTCTGGTTTCCAATAAAAAGCATCAGATTATTTTGGGGTTTTATATCGGTACGCTTTTATATTGTACGATTATATTGATTGCTCTGGGTGCCAATGGGCTTGACTCTAATAAGCTAGGATTGTCAACAATGTTGGCTGCTATTTTTAGCGTGGGTTGTATAGGCCTTTTTGTGTACTTCATTCACAGTATATCGCGTGCGATACAAATACATAACATCATAGAGGGTATTTTTGAAGAGAGCAATAAATTCTTGAAAGATGAGCTAAAGAAACAAAATAGTGGCGAGGTAGCACTACAATATGTAGATACGGAAGATTGGGAAACGCTGAGAGTAAATAAAACGGGATATTTCAGGGGGTTCGATATCGATTTAATGGAGAACTCCATTAAGGATTTAGAAAATCAAATTGAGGTATTACCTTATCTTAACGAACACATTTGGAAAGGAGCTCCTGTTTTGAGAATACAGGGTGAAGTAACTGATGCACAGCGTGAGAATCTTATTTTTTGTTTGAACATATCATCGAATCGGCATGAAGAAAATAAAGGTATCGGGGGATTGATAAAACTTATGGAAATTGCGGTAAAGGCCATGTCACCGGGCATCAACGATCCAGGTACGGCCATTGATGCAGTGACAAAGTCGGGACAATTGCTCGGCCAGTTCTTGCAACTTCCAAAAATTACCTCCCAAGTTTTGGAGAAGGAAAAGCTAATATTGATTCAGAACAATATCTCTGCCGAAGAACTTATGCGTATCGTGATACAGCCCATTCGATTATATTCGAAAAAAGATAGTGCGGTTATGTACGAGCTTATTGCCGCTTTACGATTTATCGAAAGAGGAAATAACCTTTCAGATGTTAATAAAAAAGTGGTAGCCGCTGAATTAGATGCAATGTATGCCGATATAGATACCTACATTGAGAATACAGCTGATAGGGCGCGCCTAGTAAAACTGTTTTAAAATACTGATGACAAATGAATACAAAAGACAAAAATAGAACGACATCGCCAACGCTATTGTGTATACCCGATATCAGCGGCTTTACCAAATTTATGGGCAATACCGATTTCGAATTGAGTTCGAAGGTTATTCCTTCTTTGCTCAACAGAATTGTATACAGTAATGAAATAGGGCTCAAAATTTCTGAAATCGAGGGAGACGCCGTATTATTCTACCGCAACGGTGATTTACCCCCTTTTAAAGAGCTCATTGGTCAATGTCGACACTTTTATACAGAATTTTATGAGCAGCTGAAAGAGCTTCGAAAGAAATATTCCGAAGAAGAGGATTCCAGTAAAATACCTGATATTTTAGGCCTTAAAATAATACTTCACTATGGTATGGAGATTGCCGCTGTGCCTGTTGGCAACCATGTCAAACTCATGGGCGAAGAAGTTATTGTTGCCCATCGCCTGCTCAAAAATAAAATTAAATCGGAGGAATATATTTTGCTCTCGCAGTTATTATTGGATTGTTACGATCGCAAAGATATTATTCACGAATTCGAATGGGGAACTTTGCAAGATGGTCATGTTACGGTCAAGCATCTTGGACAAGTAAATTTTGGCTATTTCAACCTGAACCCGCCGGAAAACGCTCTCTAAAATTTAAAAACAGTAATATTTGATTCAAAAGCATCAAATCGGCATCATGACGCTCATTATATTATTTTCATAAAACTTAATGATTATGGCTATTAAACAAGGACAGGAAAAGACCGAATTTGTAAAAGATGAAGATGATAAACATGATAAGTACGTCTTGCAAAAAAATACGAAGACCAAAACGGCGGTCTATATCATTATCGGATTTTTAGTTTTAATTATTTTGGGTGTTATTGTCTCCGCAATTTTTTTCGGTGCCCCGGCGACCTAGGTAAAGTGGCCAATCTCAACGGTCTAATGGTCAGATAAAGTTTAACTAATTCATAGCATGAAAAATATTAAAGGATGAAAATGATAAGAATATTGATAACAGCGCTATTGCTAATACCCATGTGCTCGGCAAGGGCACAGAATATGGTGATAGACCTTGACAAGTTCAGTGACCTTAAAGTATTTGATCGTGTTAATGTCACTTTAGTCAAAGCTTCCGAAAATAAGGCTATTGTGTCCGGAGATGATCAAGATGACATAAAAATCGTTAATGATGACGGACTCCTCAAAATACGGATGGATCTAGACGAATTTCTAGATGGCAATGAAACTAGCGTAGAGCTACATTATACCGAAGAATTAAATATGATAGATGCCAATGAGGGTGCAAAGGTATCGGCAAGCAACACATTGAACAATAAATATCTCGTATTGAAGT
>ENA-ORXM01003486-ORXM01003486.1-marine-metagenome-genome-assembly--contig:-NODE-3486-length-15522-cov-13.285465_pt1 | contig 15522 bp, 11 predicted proteins | sample MGYA00237867_ERZ511480 | MGnify/ENA primary metagenome ERZ511480 (study PRJEB26309, sample SAMN06266103) | marine metagenome | isolation source: Algal blade | place: United Kingdom:Sidmouth, United...
TTTGTGTCTTGCAGCTCGTGCTCACCCTCTTTCAGGCGTGGCCACGGCGGGCCACGCCTCCCTTTGCGTCCGTTCGTGTCTTGCAGCTCGTGCTCACCCTCCTTCAGGCGTGGCCACGGCGGGCCACGCCTCCCTTTGCGTCCGTTCGTGTCTTGCAGCTCGTGCTCACCCTCCTTCCGCGTGTGGCCACGGCGGGCCCCGTTTCACTTTGCGTCAGGGCGTGTCCCGCAGCTCGTGCTCACCGTCCTCAGTGCCGATTGCTGTACTGCGGCCGACTCGCATCTTGTGCTCGAAGCCGGACGGGTGGCCACGAGCCCAGTGGGGCTGCCACGGAGCGTCGTGCCTAGCGGTTGTGCATGTGACGTCCCTGCGTACGCCTCTGTGCCTGCGTTTCATGTGCGTGTGTTTTTCGCAGCTTTGAGTCAGCGGCGGCCGCGGCAGGGGCTTCGCGCCGAGGCGGTTGCCAGAGCTTCTCCCTTTGCGGCGGCCTCGTCGTGACGTGGTTTTCTGGTGGCGGCCGCTGCGCTGCTGGGGTCTGTCAAGCTGTGGCCATGGGAGACGGAGCGGCAGACAACGAGGCCACCTTTGAGCGCATTAAAGACATGAGTCCTTTCATCTTCCCGTTGTTCGACCACCTCGGCGGCATCCGTGTGACCGCGGAGGATGCCTTGACGCTGCTGCCGGGCACGTACGTGAACGACGTCATCGTCAACTTTTATGCCCATTATCTCAGGGGCACTGTACTGCACGCCGAGCAAATGCAAGGCGTGCTCGTACTCCCCAGCTACGTGTTCAAGCTGATTCTCGACAAGGGGCCGCAGGGGGCGATATCGGCGTGCCGCAAGCTCGACATTTTCTGCTACCACACTTGGTTCTTCTTCATGTGCCACGAGGATCACTGGTACGCGGCGGTGCTGTCGGACATGCACAACATTCACCCTTTGTTGCAGGCTGCACACGGTCTCGGCCCCAAGACCAGCGTACGACGCCCTGCCTTGACGATCGTCAACTCCATGCAGGGGTTTCCACGCGTTGCACCCCCCTGCACCGCAGCGACACGGCTGCTTCAATTCGTTGCCTATGAGTACCGACGGCGGCACGGCCTGCGACTCGACGACGTGCGCACCCTCAGGTCGGACATCATCGACATCATTGATGTCCACGATGCCAAGGTGGCGGCGCAGGAGGGCGTGGACTGCGCGCTGAACATGCTCGCAAACTTCCACTTCTTTATGACCAGGACCAAGAAGGAGCGGCGGTCGCTGATCAGCACGAAAGACTGGACCCAGGACCTGTATGACGTGCCTTCTCGTCTGGAGCTCGCGGAGCTGTGCCTCGCACTTTCTTCTGAGGCGCAGGCCGAGAGACTTGCTCGTGGTGGCGGCCAGAGCGGCGGCCGCGACAGCACGCCGGACCACGAACCGGATTCCCAGGTGGTCGTGACAGCACTGAGTGGACCTGCGGTGAAGAGAGAGCAGCGTAACCTGGCACCACGGCCGGCACCAAGCACGTTCGCAATGTCCACTCGTGCGACGAGGGCTGCCAGCCCCGCCGCAAGGCCACCACCCACGAGATTGACAAGGGCGAGTGCTGGCAAGACCGTCGCGCCACCTCCTTCTGCAACGCAACCCCCCGCTGCTGCAACCCCCCCCCCTGCTGCAGCCCTGTCCCCCGCATCCGCCAAGAAACCCGTGGCGGGCGGAGATGAGCGCCAGGTCTTGTCTGACTCGGCTTCGTCGGGCTCGCAGTACTACACGGAGTCTGATGCAGGCGGTGATGCGGCCGGCGGTGTGGCCGGGGGCTCTGCCCCTGCTGCTCTTGTTGAGCCTCCTGCGGCTCGTGCCGCAGGGCAGGCAGGAGACGCCTCCCAATGTGGCTCTCTTCTCCCTTTAGCGCCGCCTCAGTCCCGAAGCAGAGCAGATTCTCTCAGAGCTCATGTGCGAGACGGCAGTGATGCTGCTCTCCTGAGCGGTCCTGTCGTTGGCGCCGACAACCCCGACCTACAAGTCGCACAGCAGCGTGCTCGTGACGCTGCTAAGAAGCAAGATGGCTTCTCTGGGGCGGACGAGCGCGAGGAAGCCGGCCAGGAGCCGAAGGTCAACGAGGACGTGGACGAGCCGCTGCCTCCTCAGTTGATTTTGACGACATCGTGGGTAACGTCTATGCGGGATTGGGGTGTGCCATTGCCCTCGACGACCATGCGTCGCGTGGCTGCCTTGCTTTCGCGTTGCCCTGACCTTGAACCTGCTTGTTTTTTGTTTGCCGATTGTCCCTTTATCGTTGATGGCAGTCTTCATGCTGACTTCGTGTCGGATATGACGCGTGCTAACGGGGGGGTCGCCGTCAGTGGCGCAATGCGCCGCTTTGTACACACCGTGTGTGTTTGCGCTTCCAACTTTAGCTCCTCGTGATAGCTTCGATCGTAACGTTGTCTCCTTGTCGGCATGGTCTGATATGCAGCACATGCCTACACATGCGTGGTCAGCACGTACAAATCCCGTGGTGGCTGCACAGAGGTTCTTGACCGACAGCTCATTGTATTCGGAAACGCATAATGTGCAGCAAATAACTATATGCAGAAGAAACCGCCACGTCGCTACTCGGTGGGCGTGCAAGCTCCGCCGTACATCTGCAGTCTGTGCATGTTTGTAATCCGCCGTGCACCGGCGCTGCCGCCGGCGGCTTGCACCCCGGGCGGCGGACACAAACTTGGTAGCTGCGGTCGCCCCGCAGCTCGTCGCCGCTTGCGAGCGGAGACGAGGGGGCACCGCCTGCGGGTGCCGCCTGTTTGTGTGTCGTGCATGCTCTGTCCCGCGCCGGGCTTGTTGTGACAGTGTTTGTGCACAAACGCGCTGCTAGGAGGGCCGCCCCGCTGGCGTCGACTGTCGCTTGGCGGAGATCCCCGCGCACCCGGTACGCCATCGGCGCGCCTTTCGGTCGTTGCTAGCGTGGCCTGAAGCTAGCGCGTAGTCGCGCCTGTCTCTTAGCCTTCCACGTCAACGCGACGGGCCGCTGCTTTAACATCGTGGTACTCGTGAAGAGCGATATCGGCGAGCAGCGGGCGGCAGGGCAAAGCGAAAGCTGTTAGATGGCGCGTCCACCTATATATAGCAACCTGTTCAACACGGAACAGCACTGGCGCTACCGCACTCGGCACGCACTCCTCACCCAGTCACCCTCACGCCGGCACGCACTCCATCACCCGGGTGGCCGCCAAGTCGGCGTACCGGTAGTAGGGGTCAAAGAGCGTCGTCACGCCCGTCGAGTAGAGTACCGCCAGCGCCGCCTCGTTCGTGCGCGTGTTGGCCGCGAGCGGCTCCTTCCACGCCCAAAACGTCGGCGCGACACGCGCCGCCGTCGCCGCCAAATGCGGCACGGTGGTCGTCAGCCCGAGTTGATTGTCGAGGTGGTTGAGTGGCTCCCGCAGCAGCGGCAACGTCATGCGCTGCACGGGCGTGCTGCGGGGGGACCACCTGCTCGTCGGCGTGCACTCGTACCAGTGTCTTGGGGGCGGCTGGGCGGCCGCCTGGGTCGCCGACATCCGCCTCACCTGGGCGCCGGGGGGCGGCGGCTGCGGTGGCGGCGGCGGAGGTGGCGGCGGCGGGCCCCCCGGGGAGCGCGTGGCAGAGCTGGCCGCCGCCGGCACGACGGTGCCACTCTGCACAGCCGCCATCCCAGTGCCCGCCCAGGCCGAGAGACCGGCGTACAGGCGGGCCCGCCACGCCACCTGGGCGGGGACGGAGAGCTCCCGCTGCGTTGCCCCGTCTGGGGCCGAGAGGAGCCGCCGCCACGTGAGCGACGCGGGCAGGGCCCCCTTTGTGTGGCCTCGGGCCTGCTCTTGGTGGGGGGGGCAGCCAGCAGTGGCGGCGGTGGCAGAAAGGGCGTCAGCAGCAGGAGCAGCGCGGGCGTGACCGCGGCGCGGCGGCGCCCAGAGCGCATGAATTTATATGACATGCACCTCGCGAAGATGAGATTGACTGAGATGGAGACAAGGCGCGCACCGAAAAGAACAGAATGTACTGCAAACAATCGGATATGCAAATAAACGGATCCTACAAAAAAAAACTGTGGACTGCTAGCGTCTCATGACAGCATCGCCTAGGACATCGAGGAACGTGGTTCACATGGCGGCAGGTTCTTGCGAGCTCGTTCGATCCACGGCGCTACGGCTGCGTGCTTCATCGTAGGAACAGTGACTTGGGTGGAGCCGACGGGGACGAATGCCTTGTTGCGTTTAGCCACCCCTTGCAGCAGCAGCTTGAGTTGAGTAATGGTGGCCGCATCACCCGCGCGGATCTTGTCTGTCGTGGGCGCGTTCACCAAATTGGCATCCTGCTGCATCCGATTGAAGATAGCGGCTCGTTGATCGGCAGAAATCTTGATGGCCAGCGCCTGCGCTCGCGTCCTCCCGGCTCCGTCTTCAAGCGCACCCAGGACGCCCGGCACGTCGTCCTTGAGCCACAGCACAATGCGTAGGAAGTTGACGGCGTACGTCTGCATGTTCTTCATTTTTGTAGTCATCGCCGCGTTCACCGTCGGCGGACGGCGGCCGTGGATCTTGACCTGCCCCAGACGCCACGCATCGTACACCTGCGCAACCGCAATGGTCCCGAAGACGCTAGGATGCCCGGGCTCCGTGTGGCACCACCCGACGACGTGTTGGAGTTGCTCAATCAGACCAACGCCGGTGACTATGTCGTCCAGCAGCTCGGGCGCCTCGAAAAAGTCATCAGCCCGGGAAGCAGGAAGACCCTTCGGCGCGACGGGAACTTCCACCGAACCAGGAGGCGCACCAGGGGCGCCTTCCACGACAGCGGCCGCACCGGCTTGTCGGCAGCTGCTTTCATCGCTGTCACCGGCTTTGGGTGCATGAAGCCCGCTGCCTGCTGCTGTCTGCTGCATGGCATCAACAGCAGCAGAGTAAGAGCGCACCCGCTTCTTAGCACGCCCAAACGGGTTCCCGCACTCGCACAGCCGCTTGCCGGTAGCGCCGTGTGCCGCTGTAAACGCAATCGTGTGCCGTACATCTTGGAGACCGCGGTGCATGCCGGTGCTAACCGCTGTCACTCGCGCTCCTACCTGGGCAATGTCCGAGCGCATCCCTTCAAGCGTCGCGGCCAGGCCGCTCTCACGCTTGCGCATGACAAATGCTGTGCGAAAAGCCCCAAGCACATGTTGGGATGCATCCCCGCCGGCGAGCTTCCTCACATGCGCCTCATCGTCGACGGACAGGCTGTCGTGGCCGGAAGGAAGAGAAGAATCGGGAGGGAGCGCGGCGACGGGTACCCGATCTTGGATGCGCGCGGATGGCCTCACCTTTGTCCCGTGAGACAGGAGAGCAACTTGAAATAGCAGCAGGCGGGGGTGCTTGAGCTGCTCCTTCTTGAGGAAGTTCACGTACGACTTGGCTGTCGCGGCCTCACCCGTTGCAATGCTCTGGAAGTGTGTGGTGAGGATCTGGATAAGACGAGTCTTGTTGTCCGCGGCATGGAAGGACAGCACTCGATCACGACACATCCGCATGAGGTCATCACGGGTCGTGGTTGACCTTTTAAGCAAGGGCAGAGGCACGACGGGGTAGTCCGCACCAGGCGCCCGAATTGCAGCCGTCGACGCCGCAGGTGGAGCCGCAGGGGAAGCCCCAGGGGCCACAGAGATCACGCCATGCGGAGTGGCCGCCCCTGGTGACGGAAGTGAGTCGTCTGTCGCTCGTCGCGGTGATGAGGGGGAAGACCCTCCGTGGCCTCGCTCTAAAGTAGGCACGGGCAAACTGCGTCCGAGGACAACCCGAGCCGATAATGTTGCTTGGCGGCTCCAGTACTGTTCCTGATCAAGTACTTGCTGCTGCCGGCGACCTCGCCGTGCCGCGGACGACGTCGGACGAGGCGATAGCGCTGGAGGGCCGCCCATGACGATCGTAGATGTTGCCAGACCGTAGGGGTCGCATGGGTTGATCAGAAGAGCACAACAACAACGGTCCCGTACGAGGACGAACAGGACAAGAACGGACCTCGGCAGGGTAGCAGGAAAAGACCGACAGGCCAAGCTGTGCAACGGCCGTTCTCCTCTTCTAAAATCAGCTGCGGCCAGTTGAACTGCAGGCCCTGCGTCTGCTGAAAGCGCCCTAAAATGCCGTCAAATGTCTGATTGTCAGTGAAAAGAAAACAAAATATTCTGCAGATATTTGTTTGACAGCACGCATGAGTTGTTACAGTACATATACGCGCGTGCTGCAGTTTCTCTGGTTTGAGTTTCTGTGCTGGCACAGGTAGTGTGCGTGTGCCGCAGGCGGCTTGAAGCAACGGACATAAAACAATTCATGACGCCGTGCGCTGCTGCGATGGGCGAATTTCATGTGATAGTCAGCCTGACTGCATGAAAAAGGCATTGGTTTACTCCTGCATCAAAAATCTATAAAGACGGGCCCTTGCGCATTCGCCCCACGATGTCCAGGAGCGACTCAAGCAGGAACTCTACGCCCTTGGACTCCAGGCGCGAGCGAACGGCCTCAATGTCATCGTTCGATTCGAGCGTACCGACTATCTCGTGCACCAAGCGCGTCACCCAGTCACGTTGGGCGTCGATGGCGGCGTGCGCTGCTTGCGTGATCTCGTCTTGTCCATACGACCGCAAAGTGGTGGAGAGCGTGCCGCGAACACTCGCATTGGTTACGTAGAACAGGAAGCTATCGGAGCGACGTGTCCACCCACCAAGACGCATGATGAGGTCGGCCTTGCCAGTTTCAACCATCAAAACTTGCGTACCACCGCGGCGAAAACCATAGGGTCCATTGAGGATGGCTCCCTGCGTCAGGTCGAGGCCAACGTCAAGGCAATCGATCGCCAGCCGTGTTGCCAGGGCTTGGTTCGCCATTGGGCGAGAGGTGGCCGTCGCTCCCCCGCTGGTACCCTTGGTCAGCTTGACAAACACGGGTAAGTCTCGGAAATTGCCCGCGAACCCGTCACAAACAGGATCTTGCTCGCAAATGGCCAGTAGACCACCGTAGAGCTCCGGCAGGTTGCACCACTCAAAAGGACAACGAATGCACGTCCCGCCTCCGACCTCAGCCTCATCTTCGTCTGTCGGTGTGTCGTAGAAGCTGAAGAACCGTACTGACATGACGTCGTCAGGTGCGTCGCCGCTCTTGACAATTCTGCAGGTCACGTCAATGAAGCGCGGGTGTTTGTACCTACGCAGAAATGAAAGCAGACAGCCCAGGACGGGAAGCAGGAATGGAAGGTTAGTGCCTGACGGCCACAACTAAAAGGACCCGTACAGCGCTACAGCCGATGCCATATGATATGCGCAAGGAATAACGCCGGAGAGAAAACTTACTCCTCTACGAACTCAACATTGCGGGCTCGACGATCGATCGGTAGTTTGATGTCCTTGTGCATCAAGCTCAAGGTCGACTTGGGCCGTGCGAGCGTCATGAAGCTAAACGCATAAACCGAGTATGCCTGGAAGTCGTGCTTGGCGTCGGTGATGGAGGTCTCGGAGATATCGTCGAGCTCGCCGATGTCCAGGTGCTTTGTGATGAGGTTGTCATAGAGACCGCGCATAATGGCCACCGTCATGGGGGCGTTGGTGTCACGCGTCTCCCCGGCTGCCCGAGCGTTTCTTTGCTCATCCCGCTTGAAGTTCTTGACGACCTGGTGCTTCATCGGGTTTCCCCCGTGCGTGCCTGTGTCAGCCCCGACAGACTGCTCGAACTGAGTCTCCACGCCCATCTTGGTACAAAACGGCTTCCCGCGCGAGCGGCAGTCGGGGGAGACCAGCGCAGCGCCCTCTGCCGCAGGCAGCGTGACGTGCGCAAAAAGGAATCCCAGCGGCTTCATGTCGTTGCGGACCGTCGACATCTTGATAGGGCGGCTCCCACCGGCCACAGCGTGCCCTAGCCGCCGGCTGTCGAGAAACGCCCGAATGTAGTGGGGAGTTGCCGTCGTCATGCATCGCAGCAGCTTGAATACACCGGCATCAACGTCCACATCATTGTTCTGCGCCACTTTCGCCGCCGGGAGGATGACGGCATTCCCCAAGAAATTGGCGAAGTTGTTGTAAACACGGTGCGAGTGCGTCCACTTCGACTTCTTGCCGCCTTCCCGGCTTGTCTCGGCGCCAGCATGAGGATCCTTGCAGCCAAATGGGAGCTCCGAGACGACCTCCTTCATCTTGGAGCTCCTCCACTCCAGCTTCATCTTGCTACGCTCGTTTGCGTCCGCGATGTACTCGATGGCGTGCGCAGCGGCTTCCACCTCCGCACTGTTCGCAGCGGCTTGATCCTCATCCGAGCGATGCTCTTCCACGTCGTCTTCTTCGTCACTCCCTCCGTCAAGCTCGACCGGTGGGACGTTGCGTCGCACGACAGGGGCGTCCTCGACCGAGGAGCTCCTCCCCGTACCGTCAACGGTCGATGCACCGGCACAGGGAGCCCCTTCGGAAGGGCTCCGGGTAGAAACGGCAAGCGGCGCATTCACGGACGCAACCAGCACGGCTGCCGGCGTGATCGACTCCATACCTGAGGAGGACGGGGGAAGTGGGGACTTGATCACCACTGTAGTACAGGTGGGCAACGAGGAAAGCGACGAAGAGCAGGGTCGTGCAGAACATCGCCTGATCCAGGAGCATGCACGGGCGACAGAGCGTTGCCAAAACAGGTTCCATGGTGCATAGAAAGGATGAACAGCCAGAAACAGGCTAACTGCAGACTTGCTTACAGAAAATATGTCAAACGTCACGAGCGGAGCCCGCCCGCGAAGCCCGCTGCTGAGCACAAACTCACGGTGGTCTCCGCCCGCTTCAGACAGGTTACTACCTTCAGCACTGTCAGAAATGAAGCTGCCTTGTATTCAAGGACAGTGGAAGTCACCCTGCAGGATAGCCTGGCAAGAGGGGACGGCTGGCCGCTGCGTTTCTGCAGAGGAAGGAGCAAAAGGTCAACATGCAGTGCTCAGGCGTCATCCGGTCATGCGTCGGCTATTTCGCTGCAGCGGTCAACCCTGTGCGTGAGGCTTCCAACGAGTGCTGAGCAGCTGCCGGTCCACGTATGCAGTATTATTTCTCGTTCTGCAAGGAAATACGTGCAGTTGCGAACGATATGCAGAATTGTGTGCGTTTGCAGTACATTACTGGCCTGCAGTCCACGCAACTGTGCGCGTACGTATGCGTGATGCCGAAGCGTATGGATAGGAAGCTCAACAGATGCTTTCTCATCAGCCCATATTTGCTACAAGATCAGCGGACGCAACGAGTCATGAAACGCCAGAGCTTCTGGACATGCACGCACCAGTGAAGCGTCGAACGACAACAAAAAGATATCCTCAAGATGCCGAACGCGTGAGAACGCAACGTACACCATAGCGAAAGTGAAGACCGAGCACAAAGACAACGCGACGCGGTCCAAAGTGAGGCCTTGAGCCTTGTGAATTGAGAGGCCCCAGCCGAGCTGCAGAGGGACTTGACGCCGTACGGCGGCTGCCACCACGCCTTTTCCTTGGACAGAAGCGGCTTCGAAGTTTTGACGAAGGATGTTGACGCGCGTTGAGCCCCTTGCGCTGCTTCGTGCAAACTCGACTACAGGCAGACGCTCCTCGCGACGCAAAGTCGCGTCGTATGCAACGTGGAAGCCGACGACGACACCACGGGAGCCTGCGCACAGCTGGTGCACATGGAAATACTGGTTGGAAAGCAGGACGACGACTGCTCCGACACGTAGGGTCACCACAAGTTGTGCCGCCGTCACAGCGGCCAATAGCGCGACGCCCTGCTCCTTGTCGAGCTGCTTGTAGTCGTCAACAGCGTAATACTCGACCGCGGGAGTTTTGAGTTGGTCAAGGCGCTCAGCGTTGTGCTCGTGCGCTTGCTCGTTCTTGGAGAAGAGCGTCACGACGTCAGCAGGAGTTGAACGACCGACCCTTGAGTTCAGCATTTGAACGTCGTCTTGTGATAGCTCCGCCCGTCGCATCCGGTGCAAAAGGCCTAAGAAGCGGGAGTCGGCTCCTTGTCGAAAATTGACCCGTAGGAGCACACCCTGGTCCGCAAACAGGGCAGGCCAGACCGCTGCGCGGAAGGCGTAGGTGCCCGAGAACATGCCTTGGCCAGACACAGGAGGGAGCTGTACAAAATCACCGCAGAAGAGCACGACCAACCCTCCCAAAGGTGTGTTGGGCTGGCGTCGCAGCAGTCGGCAGACGCGGTCGATGCCGTCTAGTAATGCGGCGTTCAACATAGAGATCTCATCGAGGACGAGGAAGCGAGCAGACGACAGTCGCTCCCGAGCACGTGGGGGGAAGAGGCTCACCAACTCGGATGCACTTGTACCGCCCACTAGTGCGGCTGTAGTAGCGGGGCGCAAGCCGGCCCAAGAGTGCAGCGTCACACCTCCAATCAACGAAGCCGCCATGCCCGTAGTGGCACACACGCCCATGCTGCGGTCCAATACCCGAAGTTGTGGAACAACCTCCTTGAGTAATGTGGTCTTTCCAGTTCCTGCCGCCCCCGTGAGGAAGACGCTCCTGCTCCTGGAAAGCTGCGAAACGATAGAGGCCGCGGGCTGGCTCGCCGCTTGCGCGACAGCTGCAGCCGTCATCGTGCTGCTCAAACGCTTCCCGACAGATTGGGTTGCCGGCGCGCGCTGACGAGCTGATGTCTTAAAAGACGCACCCCTTGAGCGCGCAACGTCCGCGACGCCTATTTGCCGGAGATGATGCCGAAGGTGTCCTGCCTGCTCCGCTCGATGGGCGGAGGGGAAGACCATGGGAGGGGGCGGTGATGAGAGCGTTGGCAGTACAGAGGGGTGAGCACATCGACGAGCCTCACCACTGCCGGGGGCAGCAGGTACAGCGAGCGGCAGCGAGTGAGCCGTAGAAAAGGATGCGCGAGCAGTAGAGCATGAAGTAAAGCACTTGAGTCCGATGGTAGTCGCGGTAGTGTCGAGCAGACGGAGGAAAGTCGCAACGCTGTTCACGTTCGAAAGATCAAACACGATGCTCCGCCGTGACGTCGTCACTCGCACAGCACGCTCTGATACAGCAACTCGCACTGGCACCTGCACACCAGCGGCACGTAAACGTGACCCGACGAAGATCCATCGAGTGGCATCGACCTTGCAATTAAACACCTTTGCTTCCAGGTCTCCTTGCGACCAGATGTGAGTCAGCAACAGCCGAGGGTGCTCACGCTCGATGCCATGAGCAGCGAAGAGCAGGGAGGCGGCGTTGGCGCCAGGCCAGCGGCAGGCCACAAACAATGGCCGCTCCATCGTCGTTGCTTGCTGCGCTGCAAACGTTGGAGCGTGACTGTGAGCCGACAGCGCGCTTAGCTTCGCATTGTCTTGTAATGTCTGTTGTTTGAGCATGCAGCAAATCTATCGACGAATTCAAGAACCAGGTTTTCTCTGTTTCTCTATTTACTGTCACGATCTCTTCTGCAAATACATTTTCGGCACGTGGCCTCCACCTCAGTGTTGAATAACGCAGCCCACGCTGCAGTGTACACCACAAAGAAGCTTCTGTACTTAGTGCGCAGTGCTGCGCCGGGGCCATTTCTGGTTCGATGCTTCCATGACCGCTTTCTCATCGTGCCACACGATGCATCGAGCGTGTCGGTTGTACTAACAGATAGAATCACTCCTACGACCCTAACATACCGGCCACGGCGTCACAAATCAGTTCCAGGATGGCCCCAACAGAAGGAGAAACAGACCACGCACCACCCTCGGCACATCGCGTAGCAAGTGTTTCGTACATTGTCTTGACGAGAACACCTCTAGCGGTGTCAAGCGCACTGTTCGCCGACGGGTGCTGCTGCGACATTCTCTCGCCGGGTTAGCTGAGACCTCCAACACCAGGGCTCGCACGCGCCACCGGGAAAGAGTCTACGCCACTTCCCTCGCCGTAAGCTTGCGACAGCACGGCCGACTCGATAAAAGACGCCCACGACGTGACAAGCATCAGACCGAGAAGGTCAATGTCGTGCGTTGATGGAAACTCAACGACGGGCAGCCGAGGGAGCAGCGCGAGAATCCACTTCGCCGCAGAAAACTTCTCGAAGCGCCACAAGGAAGACCGCTCGTCATCAGCACCTTGATGTTGAGATACGGGGATGGCAAACATGTCGAAGAGGCACCGCTCTGCCAGGCGCAATCGCTCTGGCGGAGAGCGCATTGTGTCCAGCACAAGGCGCATGTGCTCGACTGTTGAGCAAGTCATAAGTTCCCGGTACAGCACGTCGTGAATCGAAGAGAGGCAAATGGATGACGCCAAGCCGGTGGAGGACGCCGCCGCGGAACAGAAGCCGTCTTGGCATCCACCATTCGCACCAAAAGAAGAGAGAAGCGTGTGCATCAGCCGCTGCAGAACGTCCAGCCGCTCGCGCAACGCGCTCGGGTCCTGGAAGTCCGCGGCCGTGAGACCATCACGGGCTTCAGAACGGGAGGCCACGACTGCTCCTGCGCTGGTCACAACGCCTCGCACAATTTGCGCCGCCATTGAGCAAAGAATATTTTCTGCACAAAAACCAGGGAAGAGCAAACCCCATAGACCGGGTGCAGCATCCAACGCTGTTGCTACATGCAGCCCGAGCCTCCGCGCCGCCGCTCGATGGACGACTTGCTTTCTTGGCGCCGCTCCATCCTCCGCCTTGGTCGTCGCGACATCCGCAGGTGCGTCGGGCGAGGCGTTGCCGTCCTTCTCGTCACCCGCAGCCGCGCTCGTAGAGCACCCTCCGGCTACTGGAAGGGAAAAGAAGATCAGGCCGTCTTCCGCGGGTGCACCTTCTCCTGCGCTACATGACGACCCGCGCGAGCTCCCGCCCAGTTGAGCCCCGTCCCCAACAAACATCCCTAACGCCGCTGCTGCTGCTCCGTCATGCGGCACCCCCTCGCCTCGCGCCACCGCGCGCACAACGCCGACGACAACATCCACCGCCGCTGCTTGTTCGCGCACGCCAAATCCGAGGAGGTGTAGACCGGCTGTGGCCGACACGGGAGGAGTGGGATGCACGCAGCACGAGCACTGCAGAGTCAAAGGAGGTGTGCCACTGTCGGAAAAGTTCGAGGATAGGGGGCTGGCCGACACTGCTGCAAGGGAAGAGGCGTTGAGCAGAGTTTTTAACCAGTGGCGGGTGAGAACAAGCGAGGGGAAGACGTATCGAGGAAGAGGACGATGGTGCCGTCCGGGGCAAGTGTTGGACGCCGGGAAAGCCGGCAGGAGAGGAACAGGGAGGGCGCGATACACTTTCCCGGCCAGGTCGCCGTCAATGGCGGCAACATCGAGCAGAGCGCCCTCGCATGTGAGCCTGGTGTGAGACGTATCGTTGGGGGTACGCGAGGGGAATAGAAGGCACTCGTTGCAAGACATCGCGTCTGGTCCACGACGCCAGCCGTCGCAGGAGCGGGTGTCGGCCACCGCAGTCTGCATCGATGGAAGGGCTGCGAGACACAAGTCACACAGATTTGTTCCAAGCCGCAAAAGGGCTCATTATTGCTGAAAGCACCGGTCATAAAGCCATCGTTGGACTTGCGATTAGGTCGCGTCGAGGGTGACGCCTAGAGCTCAAGCATCAAGGCCCATACGCCTCTCCACGAACACCGCGAGGACCATGGCAGTCAGCCCTCAAATAACCGCTCATGCCGAGGGCTCAATGATCGCAGCTCAGGCGTGCCGCCCTGTAAGTTCCGTCAAAGTCAACAGAGAACTCTCGTCGCGCAATCCGAGTGGCTGAGAACCCCCGCTCAGGATGCTCGCTGGTGACTAACAGTCGCTGTTCTGGCGAGACAGCGATCGAGCATGACATTGGTCCTGTCACGTAGGAATCAGCCGGCCATCGAGCAGTATCGTGTGTCATCAAGGCGGCTTGTTGTGCCAGACAGCATCAGTGGTGCTTGACTGCTCACTCTGTCCGACATGACGACGAATGACTGGGAGCGTTGTCAGGGGGTTTCATCACATGTGGAACACAACTTGTAAGTACTGCACGATTTACAACCGAATTTTGTTTTCCACTAACTTAGAAAGACTCAGTGCTGCAAGTTTCAAAATGTTCAGAAGCTCTTGGGACATTGCTTCGACGCTTCATGAATGAGAGGGAGGGTGCAGGGGCTGCTGCCCACATCCCTCTTCCCCCTTGCAGCCAACCTGTCACTGCTATGAGGGCTCTGACAGCGGCTGCCACCTCCAGCCATTTGCGGTCTGTCGTCGCTGGCGCTGCATTCCTCGGTGCTGGGAGCCTTCGGCGCTGCGAATTGTGGCGATTGCGGCGCCGGTAGCGCACTGTGCGGTTGACGCGGTCCGTTTCGATTCCGTATGCGGCGAGACTGCACGGCGCGACCCAGAGTGGGAAGGGCTGCGGCGTGCGGTGCGGTGCGGGGCGCAGGCGTGCAACCATCCTCGGGACGATGGACGCCTGGGAGCGTACAGAGAGGCTCACGCACGGAGACTAGCCCCAGGTGCGGAGAGAACGTTGACCGACCGGCGACCCAACCCTACTTCTGACCCAGTGGGGCAGCACGCGGGGTCGACTGTACGCACGCATGGCCGACGAGTCGGTTCCGCCTACAAACACACCTGCTCCGCTGTTCTTTCACTCTTACCCTGCGCGTAACTGTACAACAGGGCCGAAGACGCTCAAAATGTTCGTTCCGAAGGGGCACCACGGGCAATGCGTACTGTAGTGTTCTTATCGGTGCTCAGGTCCGGTCTTCCGGGCTGGCTTGCTAGGGTAGCATGTTCGGAAGCCAACGCATCCAACTACTTGGTCCTTTCAAGGGTACGGGGGGCTGTTGCAGTGGTGGCACTTGCTCGCCGCTGTGGCCTTTCAGGGGCAGAAAACGCAAGAAGGAACCGTGGGCGGGCAGAACGGCGCACATGATCGTAAAATGGAGGCGTTAAAGCACCCAGTAGCAGACTGTCGAGAAAAAATGTGGTGCAATCGTATTCCACCCAGAAGGGCGACGCATGCCTCTGTCGTGCACATGCGAAAGAGATGAAAAGAGGCGGGGAGAGTGTTGCCACCAGACAGCTCCCGCTCCTTTCTGCACCATGAAAGAAGTACAGAGCGTCCTCTGGGAGACCGGCACCGGTGTTTTTTCAGTAAGTCACCGTGGGAACCGCTGTTACAGAGCTCTGAGGCACACCCGCACCGCCGGCGCCCGTGCCGCCGCCACCGGCGCCGCCGCCACCCTCGCCGCCGCCGCCCGCACCGCCGCCGGCAACCACAACGGTCGGCGTATCGTCATCGTCATCGTCGTCCGTCTCCTCCCCAGCGCCGCCGCCGCCCGCGCCGCCACACGCGCCGCCACCGGCGCCACCCTCACCGGCACCGCCGGCACTGCCGGCACTACCAGCACCGCCGGCACTTCCGACGCCGCCAGCACTACCGCCGGCACCGCCACCGCCGCCTGCGCCGCCGGCCCCCCCCTCGCCCGTCCCCGCCGGCTCGCCCGTCGCGTCCGCCGCATCGTCTTCGTCGTCATCCTCCCCCTCCCCCGCCCCCCCCCCCCCCCCCCCACCCCCCCCCCCCCCC
>ENA-ORXM01003487-ORXM01003487.1-marine-metagenome-genome-assembly--contig:-NODE-3487-length-15521-cov-3.712510_pt1 | contig 15521 bp, 13 predicted proteins | sample MGYA00237867_ERZ511480 | MGnify/ENA primary metagenome ERZ511480 (study PRJEB26309, sample SAMN06266103) | marine metagenome | isolation source: Algal blade | place: United Kingdom:Sidmouth, United...
TTGAACAATACCGGTCACTGCTTTTCTTGGAAGAAAGCGAACAAGGTTTGCAAATACTTTATTCGTTAAACCATGTACGGCAATTCGCTGTTCTTTTTCTAATTGGTTTACTGCAAAGTCTGCAACTTCTTTTGAACTTGCTAAAGGCATTTTTAACAGCTTTGAATTTTCCATGTCTGCGCCAGATTGGAACCCAGACTCTGTTAAGCCTGGGCAAAGTGCCATAATATGCACGTTAGTTAACTTTAATTCTTGCGCCACACCTTCTGTAAAGCTCAAAACGAAGCTTTTTGTGGCGTAGTAAACAGCCATATAAGGGCCAGGCATAAAGCCTGCTATTGATGCAACGTTCATAATCTTACCCTCATTTCTTTCTATCATGCCTTTTAAGAATATGTGTGTAAGCTTAGTTAATGTTTTTATATTAAGTTGAATCATGTTGTTTAGTTTGTCCCATTCTGCATCAACAAATTCACTGAAATCTCCAAAGCCCGCATTATTAATCAAGTAATTCACTTCAAGGTTGTGAGTAACTACAAACTCATGTAGTTTTTCTGGAGCTTCATCGGTTGAGAGATCAGCTGCGTGAACAAAAACTTGCACGCCCCATTTTTTTTCTAATGCGTGCTTTAAATTAAATAATTTGTCCTCACTTCTTGCACTAATTACAAGATTATGGCCGAGCGCAGCATAGTTATGTGCAAGTTCCCAACCAATACCGCTGCTTGCTCCAGTAATTAAGCTCACTTTCATAGTCTAGTTTGCACGCAATATATGAAAATATCAACTACTTTTGGTGCAATGAAATTTCTCGACGATTTTGGCGAATACATCCTCATGCTTCGCAATATGGCAGCCAAGCCTGAAAAATTCAGTATGTATTGGAAAGAGTTCATTCGCCAGATCAATCAAATTGGCGTTGGCTCTTTGGTTATCGTTTCTATTGTATCTGTTTTTATTGGTGCGGTAACGGCGGTTCAATTTGGGTATCAGATTCAAGCAACAAACATGCCTATACCCATGTCTTTCTTAGGCTACGTTGTTCGTGAGAGCATGATTCTTGAGCTTGCACCTACCATTTCGTGTCTGTTGTTGGCAGGGAAAGTTGGTTCTAACATTTCAACTGAGCTTGGCACAATGCGAAACAGCGAGCAAATAGATGCGTTAGAAATTATGGGCGTAAATACAACTGCCTACCTTGTTGGTCCGAAAATTTTTGGCGGCGTTTTTATCATTCCTTTTCTTGTCATTATTTCTGCTGCACTCGGTATAATGGGTGGCTGGCTTGCTGGCGCATTGAGCGGATTGATAACTAGCCCAGAGTATCTTGACGGACTGACCCGAACATTTGGCACCTATGGTACTTTTGTGATGTTGATAAAAGCTCTAATTTTCGCTTTTCTTATCACGTCAATTTCTTGCTTTCAAGGGTATTACGTTAAAGGTGGCTCTATTGCTATTGGCAATGCAAGCACTCGTGCCGTTGTAAATTCCTCGATCGCAATTTTATTATCAGATTATATAATCGCTGCTGTTTTACTATGATAGAAGTTGAAAACGTACACAAATCATTTGGTGACAACCATGTGTTAAAAGGTATTTCTGCTAAGTTTAAACCAGGAGAAACAAGCTTGATTATTGGTAAAAGTGGTGCAGGAAAATCAGTTTTACTGAAATGCATGGTCGGCTTATTTGGCATTGATGAAGGGCAAATTACCTATTCAGATCGTCCTATCGGTGAGATGGATGACGATCAAAAGCGTGATTTAAGAACAGAAATGGGTATGTTATTTCAAGGCAATGCACTGTTTGATTCTATGACTGTAGAAGAAAATGTGAAGTTTCCTTTAGACATGTTTACAGATAAAAGCGAGGCTGAAAAGCTTGATCGGGTAAATTTCTGTTTAAGCCGTGTTAAGCTAGAAAACGTAAACGATTTATTGCCCTCAGAAATTAGTGGTGGCATGCAGAAAAGAGTAGGTATTGCCAGAGCTATTGTTCTTAACCCGAAGTATCTATTTTGTGATGAACCAAACTCAGGCCTTGATCCACAAACGAGCATGGTGATTGATGACTTGATCAAAGAAATCACCAATGAATACAACATTACTACGGTCATTAACACGCACGATATGAACTCAGTGACCTCAATTGGTGAGTATGTGTTGTTTCTACATAATGGCCATAAAAACTGGGAAGGAGACCGTACGCAAATTTTCGAAACAAATAGTGAAGAAGTGACAGAGTTCATTTTTGCGTCTGAGTTTTTAAAACAAGTTAGAAAACAGTATAAAGCTTAACTCGGTTTCTTAAACCTCCATGTTTATCTTCGCAACAAACAAATTCTCGCATTTCAATGAGCGTATTAGTAAATAAAGATTCTAAAATAATTGTACAAGGTTTCACTGGTAAAGAAGGCAGTTTTCATGCTGAGCAAATGATTGACTATGGCACAAATGTGGTTGGAGGAGTGACTCCGGGCAAAGGTGGGATGAATCATTTAGACAAGCCAGTGTTTAATACTGTAGCCGAAGCTGTTCAAAAAACAGGTGCAAATGTTTCTATTATTTTTGTACCGCCAGCATTTGCTGCAGATGCAATTATGGAAGCCGCTGACAGTGGTATAGAAGTTATCATTTGCATCACCGAGGGCATTCCCGTTCAAGACATGGTGAAAACAAAAGCGTTTATTGAAGATAAAAATTGCACCTTGGTTGGGCCAAACTGCCCAGGAGTCATCACACCAGATGAAGCGAAGGTTGGTATAATGCCAGGATTTGTTTTCAAATCTGGTAAGATCGGCATCGTTTCTAAGTCTGGAACATTAACGTACGAGGCTAGTGATCAAATTGTGCGTGCCGGAATGGGAATTTCTACTGCGATAGGCATTGGAGGTGATCCAATTATTGGCACTACAACCAAAGAAGCTGTGGCCATGTTAATGAACGATGATGAAACGGAAGCAATTGTTATGATTGGAGAAATTGGTGGCGATTTAGAAGCCCAAGCAGCAAAATGGATAAAAGAAGACGGGAATAGAAAGCCTGTTGTGGGTTTCATTGCCGGTCAAACAGCGCCAAAAGGCAAGAGAATGGGTCATGCAGGCGCTATTATTGGTGGTGAAGATGATACCGCAGAAGCTAAAATGAGAATATTGGCAGAACACGGCGTTCATGTGGTCAACAGCCCGGCAGATATCGGTAAAACAATGGCTGAGGTGTTAGCTAAACAATAATATTGCAATAAGCAAATGCTAAAAGCCATTCGTTTACACGAATGGCTTTTTTTGTTTTGGGTTGAGCCGCTTTTTATTCGTGCTCGTATTCAATTCGAAAGTTTTCTAAACTCTCCTTATCTACAAGTTCTCCATCTAAAGTAAATGAAAGTTCATGGAAAGACTTGAAGGTTTTATAAGCATATGTAATGAGACACAGCGATATTGCTATGGTAAATACTACAACTGGGTTGAGGAAAAGGCAACTAACCAATAGAAAAAATATGCCGAGCAATAATCTCAGTACACCAGGCAATAACTTTTGCATTGGTGGGCTAACCTGTTCTCTCTGTGATGAATTTCGTTCAATGATTATAGTTCTCATAGGTTTTGTTTTGTGATACAAACTAAGAGAAACTTCTTCACAAAAGCCTTGCAAAATCTAAGGGGAACTTAAAATCCATATTATTAGGGAAGGGAGAAAGAGTAAGTTGAGAGTTAACTCAATGCACTATTAGTGCGCTGCGAGAAAGGTTAATGAGCGAAGGTTGAACAGTTCGGGCTGTTCGATATTCACCACATGACCGCAGTCTGGTACTACATGCAGATAAGAAAACTCATGCTGTTTCACTATTTTTTTGATTGAGGGCAAAAACATGTGATCTTGTTCACCCATAATGTAAAGTGTGGGCACCGAAATATCTTCATTTCTGAAAAAGCGGAGAAGTGGATTTATTTCTGCAGTGAGTTTAAACCAGCGGATGAATTCCCTTTGATAGAGTTTTTTTGCTTCTTCGATAAACAGATTTCTTGCTTCCTTATGATTTTGCCTGGGCATGATGATAAAGGCAAAAAATTTATAAAGCCACAAGTATGGAATAATAGACTTAAACGCATTACCCAACTTCATGAGTAACTGAGAGCGAAAATTCATCTTCATAATTGCACCACCCATCACCATAGATTGTACCAAATCTTGCCGCATCTCAGCAATTTGTCTAATAATAATTGTGCCCAGTGAAATTCCCACAAAATGAGATTTTTTAATGCCGAGATGGTCAACAACTTCAATCACATCTTCTGTGATGGCATCAAAAGTATACTTTTCATTAAACGCATCGGTAATTTTTCCCTTTGATGAACCATGACCGCGAAGATCTAGAAGCAGCACATTATAATGTTTCACATACTCACGCAATTGCTTGAACCAAATAGAAGATGAACCGCCTGCACCATGTACAAAGGTTACCCATTCAGTTGACTCAGGATGTTTATATGTGGAGTAATGCAGCATCAGGTTAAATCAGACACAAATCAAGCCAAAAAGGTTCAGGAACAGGGGAAAAGTTCGACTATTCCTCAGGTTTAGGTATTGTGCTAATACTATCTACCTCAACGCTCGGGTCAATTTTTCTAACGAGGCCTTGCAATATTTTACCTGGTCCAATTTCTTGAAATTCTTTCGCGCCATCAGCAATCATGTTATTTACCGTCTCAACCCATTTTACGGGCGATAAAATATGATCTATCAAATTCTGTTGCAATTTTTTAGGGTCAGTCGTTGCAGAAGCAGTTACGTTTTGATATACAGGACAAAATGGCTCATCGAAATCGGTGTTTTTTATCGCTTCAGCGAGTTCCTCATAGGCAGGTTTCATTAATTCTGAATGAAATGCACCAGCTACATTTAAAATAATAGCTCTCCCACCAGCTTCCTTCAGCAACTCTGCTGCTTTCTCAACTGCATTTCGTTCGCCGCTGATTACTAGTTGCCCTGGCGAGTTGTAGTTTGCGGGTACAACAATGCCCCCAACCTGATTGCAAACATCTTCAACAGTTTTGTCGTCAAGTTTTAATACGGCTGCCATTGTACCATCACTATCTTGGCAGGCACGATGCATGGCTTGGGCACGTAAATTAACCAATCGAATTCCCGAATCAAGAGAAATAGCTTTCGAGGCAACAAGGGCAGAAAATTCGCCAAGTGAATGGCCGGCCATCATATCTGGCTTATGTTCTTCGCTCATAAACATGGCAAGCGCCACTGAGTGAATGAATATTGCGGGTTGAGTAACTCTAGTTTCTTTCAGCTCTTCAGCCGTACCACGAAACATAATGTCAGACAAGCGAAAACCTAAAATGTCGTTTGCTTTTTCGAACTTGCTTTTAGCTACAAAGGAAAATTCATAGACTTCTTGACCCATACCAGGTGTTTGAGAGCCCTGACCGGGGAAAATGTGTGCGAGCATTTTTATGTTTTTTTGGCTTTCGCGATGAGAGATAAGTTGACCTTAAGCCAAAGTTAATGCAAATTAGAGTTCACAAGTCGTATAAACTCACTTCGAGTTGCACTTTCATCAAAAACCCCTGTGAAAGCCGATGTTGTTGTTACCGAGTTTTGTTTTTCGACGCCACGCATCATCATACACATATGTTTTGCCTCAATAACAACGGCTACACCATGAGGGTCAAGCGCATTGTGTACACAATTCATGATTTGAGTAGTAAGGCGTTCTTGTACTTGCAACCGACGCGAATAGGCATCCACCACACGTGCAAATTTGCTGAGGCCGGTAATTTTACCATTAGGCAAATACCCAATGTGAGCCTTTCCGAAAAAAGGAATCATATGGTGCTCACAAACTGAAAACAACTCAATATTTTTCACAATCACCATTTCCTTATGATCTTCTTCAAAAATGGCAGACTGAATAATTTCATGCGGGTTTTGCTGATAACCTTGTGTAATGTATTGCCATGCCTTAGCCACACGTTCAGGGGTTTTTTGTAAGCCTTCTCGGTTTACATCTTCACCTAAACTTGTAATAATCTGAGTAAAATTATCCTTTAATGAATTGGTTACCTTTTCATTAAACTCATCTTTCCTCGTGTAATATGGGTTCTCGAAATTTTCGTCTAGCATTTAGTTATTCTCCGTAATATTCAACAAATATGTTTTCTGTTTCAACCAATTTAATACAATGTAAGTTCACTTCGGGGAGGTGCGGCTGCAATTGAAAAAAAATAGCTTTCGCCACATTTTCAGTTGATGGAATCATCCCAGTCAAAAAATCAACTTGCGTGTTTAAGTTTTTGTGATCAAGTTTTGTGGTAATATGGTCGCGTATGAGTTGACCCAATTTCTTGGCATCCATTACGAAACCAGTGTCAGCATTTGGGTTTCCTTTCACTGTTACATATAAGTCATAATTATGACCATGAAAGTTCTCATTAGCGCAAAGGCCAAAAACCTCTTCGTTTTTTTCGGCTGACCAAGAGGTATTATATAACTTGTGAGCGGCGTTAAAATGTTCCTTTCGCGTAAGGTAAACCATTGATTGAATTCAACTGTAAAGATACTTGTAGTGCATCAATAACTACCTTTGTGGGCTATGAAAACACTCATCGTGAGTGCAACTAAGTTAGAGTTGGCGCCACTTTTCGAATCTTACGATTTTACTGCGGTACACTCATTTTTATATGAATACCAAGGTTTGCATTTGTTAGTTTCTGGCATTGGCATGATGGAAACGGCTTTGCGCCTTCAACATGTGTTACATCAACACAATTTCGATTTTGTGCTACAAGTAGGAATTGCAGGCAGCTTTACAAAAAGCATTGCAATTGGTGATGTTGTTGAAGTAATTAGCGAACAATATGGTGATTTGGGTGCCGAAACAGCGGAACAATCGTTCTTAACAGTTCACGATATCGGTTTAGAACTGCCAACACATTTTGAAGAAGGTAGAATTGTCAACCAAACGCACTACCCTACTTTACAAGCAGTAAGTAGTATTACGGTGAATTCGGTATCAGGCGCTGTGGAAACGATAAATGAAAGACTAAGCCGATTTCAAGTCGAGCTAGAAAACATGGAAGGTTTGGCCGTATTTAGGGTTTGCAAACAATTGGGCGTACAATTCAGTGAGGTGCGGGCAATTTCAAATTATGTTGAACCAAGAGATAGGTCGAAATGGAATATTTCAAAAGCGGTGGAGAATCTCAACCAATTTGTTAAAGATAAATTCGAGCTTAGCTAATCTAAGTCAAACAGCCTCTGGTATCTCAGCCACCTGTGGAGCGGGCTGCACCTTCACTTCATCTTTCTCAACTTTCAGATTATCAATGATAAATTTCTGTCTGTTTGGTGTATTCTTTCCCATGTAATACTGCAAAAGTTCTTTCACCTTCACATTTTTTGAAAGAATGACGGGTTCTAAACGAATGTCGTCATTAATGAATTGTTCAAACTCATCAGGAGATATCTCTCCTAGACCTTTGAAGCGCGTGATCTCAGCATTTTTTCCGAGTTTTTCAAGTGCGTTCTGCTTTTCACCCTCGCTGTAGCAATAGATAGTTTCCTTTTTGGTTCTCACTCGAAACAAGGGCGTTTCAAGAACAAAAACGTGTCCTTGTTTAACTAAATCAGGAAAAAATTGTAAAAAGAAAGTGAGTATCAATAATCGAATATGCATACCATCTACATCCGCATCAGTGGCAATCACTACCTTATTATACCGCAGGTGTTCAATTCCATCTTCAATATTCAAAGCATGTTGAAGTAGGTTCAACTCCTCATTTTCGTACACAACTTTTTTAGACAGGCCGTAGCAATTCAAGGGCTTACCCCGCAAGCTAAACACAGCCTGAGTTTCAACGTCTCGGGCAACTGTCAAACTACCACTGGCAGAGTCTCCTTCTGTAATAAACACCATAGAATCTCTATGTCTCTCTTTTTTCTCATCAGTGTAATGCACACGGCAATCGCGTAATTTTTTATTATGAAGATTGGCTTTTTTAGCACGCTTATTTGCAAGCTTTTTAATGCCGGCCATTTCTTTTCTCTCGCGTTCAGATTGTTGAATTCTCTGCAAGAGCGCATTGGCTGTTTCGGTATTCTTGTGCAAAAAGTTGTCAAGCTTTTCAATTACAAATTCATGAATGAATGAGCGCAGTGAACGTCCGTTTGGTTCCATTTCAGTAGAACCCAATTTTGTTTTTGTTTGTGATTCAAACACAGGCTCTTGCACACGAATACTAATAGCACCAACTATACTTGCACGAATGTCTTTGGTGTCGAAGTCTTTCTTATAAAATTCGCGGATTGCCTTAATAATCGCTTCACGGTAAGCAAGCAAATGTGTACCGCCCTGTGTAGTAAATTGGCCATTCACAAACGAGTAATATTCTTCACCATACTCATTATTGTGTGTGAGCGCCATCTCAATATCCTCACCACGCAAGTGTATGATTGGATAACGAATACTTTCCATCTCACTATTACGCTCTAATAAATCGAATAAGCCATTTTTAGAGTAATAGCGTTGGCCATTTAAGTAAATGCTCAAACCAGCATTTAAGAAGGCATAATTCCAAAGTTGATCTTCTAAATATTCAACGCGATAATTGAAGTTTTTAAAGATTGTGAGGTCGGGCTTAAAAATAGTTTTCGTGCCATTCGGCTCAGTTGTTTTCTCAATTGGGAAGTCTTTCACCAACTCACCTTCTTGAAATTCAGCAGCCTTCATTTGCCCATCACGATAACTTTCTACACGGAAAGACATTGATAATGCGTTAACAGCTTTTGTACCAACACCATTCAAGCCCACCGCTTTCTTAAAAGCTTTAGAATCGTATTTGCCTCCTGTGTTAATTTTAGAAACACAATCTATGACTTTTCCTAGGGGAATCCCTCTTCCGTAGTCTCTCACTACCACATCATCGGCAATGGTCACCTCAATTTTTTTGCCGTAGCCCATCACAAACTCATCAATAGAGTTATCAATTATTTCTTTCAGCAACACATAAATACCATCATCTTTGCTAGAGCCATCGCCCAGTTTACCGATGTACATTCCGGGGCGTAAGCGCATGTGCTCTTTCCAATCTAATGAGCGTATGTTGTCTTCGTTATATAAAACTTCTTCAGGCATAATTATTTTTAGTGTCTTCGAAAATAAGTGATAAAATGTCCAAAAAATTTAGGTTATCCACAACTAGAATGGAATCTCATCTTCATCGGCGAGATCATCAATCTCATCTTCGCCATTCATTTTTGAGGGTATTGTATAAGAACCATCGTTGCTTATGGTATTTAATGGAATGAAGCCTGAGCTGCCATCATAGTCCCTAAATTTTGCAAACTCACCAATAAACCTGAGGTTCACTTTACCCGTTGCGCCATTTCTGTTTTTCTCAATTAACACTTCGCAAATTCCAAGTGTAGAGTTCCCATCATCATCTTGTTCAATGCCATAATACTCAGGTCTGTATAAAAATAACACTTGGTCTGCATCTTGCTCAATCGCTCCAGATTCTCGAAGATCTGAAAGCATTGGTCTTTTATTTTGACGGCGTTCAACCTCACGACTCAACTGAGAAAGAGCAATTACTGGTACATCTAACTCTTTTGCTAATGTTTTTAAAGATCGAGAAATTCTACTAATTTCTTGCTCCCTGTTCATTCCCCGATCGTTACCGCCCATACCACTCATGAGTTGTAGATAGTCAATCATAATTAAACCAACATCATGTTTTCGTTTCATTCTTCTACACTTGGCACGCAGTTGAAAGATATTTATTGCTGGAGTATCATCAATATAGATTGGAGAATTTCTGAGAATTTCACTCTTGGTAATAATCTGCTGAATTTTATGTGCCTCTAATTTTCCAGCTTTCATTTGCTGTTGCGAAATTTCGGCTTCACTAGAAATTAAACGTGTTGCAAGCTGTGTAGAACTCATCTCTAAAGAAAAGAATGCGACTCCATGGCCTTGCACAGCTGCGTTTCTAGCCATATTCAAACAAAATGCGGTTTTACCCATTGAAGGTCTTGCGGCTACCACAATTAAGTCACTTTTTTGCCAACCACTTGTTTTTCTATCTAGTGAAACAAAGCCAGATGGAATTCCCGTGAATTCATCGCCACGTTCAGCAAGTTCTTCAATCTCTTTAATCGCCTTGAGGGTCAAATCCTCCATTACCTCATAATCTTTGCCGATGTTTTTATTACTGATGTCATAAAGCTGTTGCTCAGCCTTATCCAGCAAATCAAACACATCAGACACATCTTCATAGGCCTCGCGAATGACATCAGTATTCTTAACAATTAAATTTCGTTTCAATGCCTTTTGTACCACAATGTGGGCATAATGTTTGGCATTTGCGCTACTCGCAACTCTATTTGTAAGGTATGATAGATAGTAGGCTCCTCCTACTTCTTGTAATAAATTTTTTGTTCTTAACGCTTGGGTTACCGTGACAATATCAACAGGTTGGTTTTCTTCAAACAACTCATGTATAACAAGAAAAATATGTTGGTGCGCTTCTTTGTAAAAACTCTCAACAGTAACAACATCAATTGTTTCAATCAGCGCTTCTTTATCAATTAATATAGCACCGAGAACGGCTTCTTCTAAATCAACAGCTTGTGGCATTTTACGACCAAGTTCCAGTTCATTATCAGGCTTATATGTACGCGTGTCTATACCTTTCACTTTGTTGCTTGTTGATTGATTATCAGCCATTTATTTTGTTTATGAGTTAGTTTTTTTGTACTTTCCAGCTCTGGGGTTAGGGGCTGACAAAACTATATTCTTTCAACTCAAACTAAAGAAGTAAAGTACAAATAGTTTTTCAAAAACTACCCACAGTTGTTAACAGTAAAAATCAAATCGAGATTTGGTAATTTTACGAAAACACCAATAAGCAACAACGTTTAGCCTTAGAAGGAATGCACTTCACCGCAAATCATGGATATCATCAACATGAAAAAGAAAATGGTGGTGATTTCACTGTTGATATCTATATGTATATGCCCCTGCACATTGCTGGCAAAACCGATCAACTTAGTGACACAGTTAATTACGAGGAAGTATATATCATCGTTAAAGACGTTTTAGGCGAGACGAAAGATTTACTTGAAACGCTTGCTTTCTCTATTATTGATAAGACGCATCAAAGGTTTAGGTTAATCGAAACTTTGCGTGTTCGTGTCACAAAACATAACCCACCTCTTGAAGGTCAGGTAGATCGATCTTTCGTAGATATTACGAAAGAGCTTACTGAAAAGTCTACCAACTCTAACTATTGGGAAGAGCGCGCTAAATATTAAATCCTATACTTCTTATCCTTTTGTTACTGGCGAGACAACACTTTTATTATAGTTTCTTATTGTTATCTCTCTTTACGTGTACACAAGTTTTCAACTTAACGAGTTTTAGCTTCACCTAAATATTTAGATCCATCTAATTCTATAACGGTTTTCTCGTCCCCATATCTTGTTTATCAATGTTTTGCCGTGTTTTATTGAAGTAAGCATTTATGTACACCTGTGCTTCTAGAATCAAACTCATAATTCATCCTCGTTCGAGAGTAAATTTGCTAAGTGCAATTATATCCAGCCAACACATTAACAAAATTTGAGTTTGATCTTATTCTCGACCTCATAGAAGAACAATGTGTAAGCACAATGGGAAAGGCATTTAGTCAAAATCTACTACCCTCAACTTCCCTACCCCATATTGCAAATGCATTAGCAATTACAAAAGAGTTCATGGAAATTTCCTTGCAGCAACTTTCCTTCCCTGTAGATGGTTACTTGTATTTATCTCCATTTCTCTCACTTTTTAAGATTGACAACTTTACAGGTGATCTCCAGCATTTCAGAGATATTCGCACAGTTGTGAAAGCAATTGCTAGTGTAAAAAAGTTTCTAAAAAATCAAGAGGAAGAAAATGAGGTTGAATATGCGTTAATCAAATCTCTTGTGAACTCCTCACCGTATGAGAAATCCATTTCACAAGTTATTGATGAAGTACTGTCAACAAACGGGACAATTAAAGACAAGGCATCGCAAGTGCTTTTTATTATTCGCCAAGAAAAATCAAAGACGGCTAGAGAACTAGAAAAGGTCTTTAATCAAGCACTAAGCCAGTACAGAAAACTAAAATACCTTGCCGATATACAAGAAACTGTGAGTAACGGCCGGCGAGTGCTAGCGGTAAAGGCTGAATATAAAAGAAAGATTAAAGGCGTTGTGCATGACATTTCTGAAAGTGGGCAAACCGCATATATAGAGCCGAACTCAGCCCTTCAACTCTCAAACGAATTGGTTAATCTAGAACAAGATGAGCGAACAGAAATTCAAAGAATTTTACGAGAATTAACGGCTAGAGTTCGACCTCATGTACCGCTGCTGTACCAGTATGAGTCTATTCTTCAACAACTCGATTTCGCAAGAGCCAAAGCAGTGGTGGCTGGGAAGATGAATGCCAACATTCCGAATGTTCAACAAAACCCAATTATTGAATTGGCTAAAGCACGCCATCCTATTTTGTATTTGCAGAATAAAAAGAGCGGTAAAGACACCATTCCTCTTGAGGTTAAATTAAATAAAGACCAACGTATTATCGTAATTAGTGGTCCGAATGCTGGAGGGAAATCGGTTGCTTTAAAAACCATAGGCTTGCTGCAATTAATGATTCAATCTGGCATTCCTATTCCTGTAGAAGAAGATTCTACTATTGGAATTTTTTCACATCTGTTAACCGAGATTGGTGACGAACAAAGCATTGAAAACGAGTTGAGTACATACAGCTCTAAGCTGAAACACATGGAGTTTTTTCTTAGAACTGCCAATAAAAATACGCTCTTTTTAATCGATGAGTTCGGTTCTGGCACCGACCCTAGTCTTGGTGGCGCCGTTGCACAAGCAATTCTCGAAACTCTCAATAAAAGAAAAGCGTTTGGGGTAGTAACAACGCATTATTTAAACCTCAAAACATTTGCCAGTGATGCCGACGGAGTAAAAAATGCGGCCATGCTTTTCAATGAACATAACTTATCTCCTCTTTACCAACTAGAAACAGGCAAACCAGGAAGCTCTTACACCTTTGCCATTGCAAAAACAAGTGGGCTGCCAGAAAAGTTAGTTAACCGGGCACGAAACATTTCATCTAACTCACAAGTTGAGCTCGATGAATTGCTCACCGAAACCCAGCAGTCTCAATCTGAATTAGTTCTTGAAAAGCTCGAATTAGAAAATAAGAAAAGAGAACTTCTAAAAGCAGAAAAAGAGCTGGAGCAACTTCGCAAAAAGCTAAAAACACAACAGCAGGGTTACAATATCAACAAAAGAGAAGCAGAACTTCAAATAAAATCAGAAGTTAAGAAGCAAGTTGATGTTTACATAAAAAAAATTGAAGCTGTAGAGAACAAACAAAAGGCAGCACAACAAGTACGTGAAAAGTTGAGGAATGAAGTGCAAACAACGCAAGGCTTACTTCGCAAAAACAAGAGAGCAAAAGCCAAAAACGAGCAAAACATTTTAAAAAAGAAGCTATCTGTTGGTGACCGAGTTAAGTGGATAAATACTGGAAAAACAGGTGAGTTAATAGAAATTAAAAACAAAAAAGGAGAGGTGGCCTTTGGTCAAATGCGCACAACAGTTTCTTTAACAGATTTACTACCAATTGATGAACCACTAACACCAAAAAAACAATCTGTTTCGGTAAAAAAGCCACAACCCAAATCTATTCAGTTCGAAATTGATATAAGGGGTATGCGAGTTGATGAGGCGGAGAGAGAATTGAATTCATTTTTTGACCAAGCTATTCTTGCAAATTCAACTTGGTTAAGAGTTGTACATGGCAAAGGATCGGGTGCACTTAGAGACCTAACTAGAAAAGTTGCCCAACAATACAGGGCAAGTGACATCAGTCACCCTCACTTCGATGAAGGCGGCGATGGTGCTAGTATTGTGAAGTTTACATCTTAAATGTTTTAATAATACCTGTTACTATATAATTGTGGAGATTTAATTCTACCTATTTTTATGTATAGTATATTTCTTACATTTGTCAACAAACCCAAAACAAAACTTTTATGCTATCTCTAGATCATCAGTTAGAGATAAATGGCGTAACCATTTATCGAGATTTACAAAATGAACAACAATATTTCTGTCTTCCAACCGAAAAAGCCAGAATCGCTGAGAATGGAAAAGGCCTTCAATTTGTTGCCTATATAGACGATGAAATTCAAGAAGGCACTGATCCAGATTTTGGTGACGATATCAATCGCTCAGGAGGGTTTCTCACTCTAGAAGTTGCACTTGGGCCAAGCGCAAGTGAAATGAACACCCTGCTTGAAGAATTACAATCACTAAAAGGAAACGACGTGCAACTTTCGAGAGTGCCATTTATTGATGGTGGCGTGCAACTCTTTCTGTTTGGCCGCGGTAAGGACTCTTCAGATAATAATGCCGCAGATGTGTCAATAGCTGGTTCAACAAAGCCTTCATTATATGGCAACCAAACCGCTGTGTTTTCAGTGCGTTTAGGAGGAATGGAAGCCCAAATTATGTGGAATCTTCTAAAAGATAGTACACAAACCCAGGCATCAGTTGTCTATGACCTTGAATTTCACGGTATGATGCCGGCCTATCATCTAGAGATTATTGTTGACTTTAAAGCCACAGAAGAATATTGGAGACATAACGTAACTGCCGATTTCAATCTTCGTGGTCAGCAACTTGCTATCGCGGCTTCAACCGACATCGATTTGATGATGCGCGATTTGGTCAATTCAGGAGACATTACTGTCAAAGAAATCAACTTTCGGGAAGGTGACTCTTCTAGCATTCTCGGACCCGATGACCCTACGGGCATGAAACTCGTGAAGGAATTAATAAGTCCGATGCTATTCAACCCCACTGCTATCCCTTCAATGGATTATTCTGCAATTGACGAGATAAGAGATCGAGATGATGATTCGGACGATGATGACGACTCTGATTCTGATGATGGCAACGACACTAGAAATTTAGACGGAAATGGTGATGTGAACAGAGGAGAAACCGATGAAGATAGAGAGCAAGATAATAATGATGGGAACGGTGACCAAGGTGGCAACTCCGGTGGCGGAGGTGGCGCTCCCCCAAACGATCCGCCTGACGACGATGAAGATAGCGGTGGTGGTGCAGCGGGCGGTGGTGCCGGCGGTAATGGCGATGACAACGAAGATGCGAATGATGATAACAGTGGAAACGAAGACGACAACGATGACTCAAATGAAGATGGCGATTCGGATGAAGAAAATAATGATGATGATGGCGATGACAACGAAGATGCTGATGATGATAATAACAGTGGAAACGATGACGACGACGATGACTCAAATGAAGATAGCGATTCGGATGAAGAAAATGATGATGATGATGATGGCGACGACACCGATAATGGGGACGATGGAGATGAAAATGAGGACGATGGTGAACAAGGTGGCGATTCAGAGCAAGATGATGATG
>ENA-ORXM01003489-ORXM01003489.1-marine-metagenome-genome-assembly--contig:-NODE-3489-length-15516-cov-3.132068_pt1 | contig 15516 bp, 15 predicted proteins | sample MGYA00237867_ERZ511480 | MGnify/ENA primary metagenome ERZ511480 (study PRJEB26309, sample SAMN06266103) | marine metagenome | isolation source: Algal blade | place: United Kingdom:Sidmouth, United...
TTCTAATGAAGCAGGTCTTGCTGAAAACAAAGGATGTCCTTGGGCAGATAAAGACTGCGATAGCGTATTAGACAAAGATGATCAATGTCCAGATGTTGCTGGTACGGTTGCTAACAATGGTTGCCCAGAAGTAACAGAAGAAGTTCAAAAACAATTGAACGACTATGCTAGAACAATCTTGTTTGATACTGGTAAAGCTACATTGAATCCAGAAACAACTTCTGTATTTGTTGATATTATCAGAATATTAGGAGAATATCCGAACGCTAAGTTTACAGTTGAAGGTCATACTGATAGTGTTGGTAGTGAAAAACTAAACCAATCGTTATCTGAGAAAAGAGCAAACTCTGTTAGAGACTTTTTAGTTGCTGAAGGCGTTGCTGCTGATAGGTTAACTGCTATCGGATACGGCGAAGCTAAACCTATTGCTTCTAACAAAACAAGAAGCGGTAGAAAAGAGAACAGAAGAACTGAAATTAACTTAGTAAAATAAGTCGAATTTAATTTCTGATTAAATAAAAGAAAAGCCTCGCAATTGCGAGGCTTTTTTTATTTTTAGCTATGCAGAGTTTTTTAGAAGAAGTTGTATTTGAATTATCGCAAGAATATGACTCACTTGAAGACGTGATCTTTGTGCTGCCTAGCAAACGTGCAGGAACATTTTTGAGAAACATCATTGCAGCGAACACTACCCAAACTTCTTTCGCTCCCATCATTTATAGTATCGAAGAGTTTGTTGAAATAATTTCGGGTTTAACTTATGCTTCCAACACCCAACAACTCTTTCAACTTTATGCTGCTTATCTGCAAAACACTACAACAGAAAAAGATAATTTCTTTACATTTTCAAAATGGGGGCAAACATTACTTCAAGATTTTAATGAAATAGACCGTTATCTAATAGACGCTAAAAAATTATTTTCAAACCTAGCAGACATTCAAGAAATCAATCATTGGTCGCAGGGAGAGATAACTCCAATGATTCAAAAGTATATAACCTTTTGGAACAACTTGTACCAACTCTATTTTGATTTCAATACTACCTTACTCGATCAGGGTTTGGGTCATCAAGGTCTCGTCTATAGACACGCTTGTGAAGAACTAGAAAACTACCTGGCCAAAACCGAGAATAAAACCCATGCTTTTATAGGCTTCAATGCGCTAAATACTGCCGAAACACACATAATACAAACCCTTCTAAAGGCCGAAAAAAACACTATTTATTGGGATATCGATTCGTGCTTTTTAAATGATCCCATTCACGACGCAGGGTTTTTCATAAGAAAGCACCTTAACACCTGGAGCTACTTCAAGAAAACTGATTTAAAAGGTATCAGCACGAATTACAACACTAAAAAAGATATACAGATTACAGGAGTACCAAAAAACATTTCACAGGCTAAATATGTGGGCAGCCTTTTGCAAAAAATAAATATTGAAAGCCCTGAAGATTTAAAAAAGACGGCATTAATACTAGGTGAGGAAGGCCTCTTAAACCCAATATTAAATTCGATTCCGAAAGAAATTGACGCTGTCAATATTACCATGGGATACCCCTTAAATAAAGCTCCAGTAGCAAGTTTGTTTATTGATTTTTTTGAGCTTTATCTATATCGAGACCCACGTGGTTGGTTCCATCAGAACATTGTCTCTTTCTTATCACATCCATATATTACAACGTTGTTAAGGCCAGAAGAATCAAAAAATAATCAGTCATTGGCAACCCATATAAAGCGAAAAAATTGGACCTATATTACTATTCCTAAAATCCAATCTATTAGTACAAACACTAAACTAGATTTACTATTCTTTGAACATCAACCCTCACCTAAACAATTCATTACCTATTGTTTGGAAATAATTTCGGAATTAAAGTTGCGATTTCTAGAAACTCAAAATAACCTTGGTCTAGAGTATCTATATCAATTCCACACCTTATTCAATCAAATCTTAGAATTAGTTCAAAAGTACTCTTTCATTAATGATTTAAAATCACTACAAAGTATTTTCGAAGAACTATTATCTTCAGAAACTGTAGATTTTCAGGGTGATCCTTTAGAAGGTTTGCAAATAATGGGCATGCTTGAAAGTAGAAATCTTGATTTTGAAACGGTTATCATAACCTCGGTCAATGAGGGTATTTTACCATCAGGCAAATCAAATAATTCTTTTATTCCATTTGATCTTAAAACAGCCCTTGGGCTTCCCACTTATAAAGAAAAAGATGCCGTATACACCTACCATTTCTATCGATTGCTTCAACGAGCTAAAACTATCCATATCATCTACAATACCGAACCTGACGTTCTAGAAGGTAGAGAAAAAAGCAGGTTGATTGCACAATTACAAACAGATTCGCTACGAATACCTGATATAAAAGAAAAGGTAATTAGCCCTGCTGTTCAACCCATTGTTCAAAAGTTAGAATGTATTCAAAAAGATAACGGATTAATGGCTTTAATTAAAAACCATGCGCAAAAAGGTTTCTCTCCAACTTCATTATGTAATTATATTAGAAATCCTATTGATTTTTATAAGCGAAATCTTTTAGGTATTGAAGACATTCTTGAAGTTGAAGAAACCGTCGCGGCCAATACTTTTGGAACCATAGTTCATGACACTTTAGAAGATTTATACACGCCTTTCGTTGGGGACTATTTATCTAAAGAAGGCCTTACCAAGGTGAAATCAAAAATTCAACCTTTGGTAAAAAAACATTTTATTAAAACGTACATGAATGGGAATATAGATCATGGTAAAAATTTAATCGCTAAGCATGTAATCGAGCGTTATATTGAAAGCTTCATTAATCAGGAAATTGAAGAAATCAAAAACCATAAAATAAAAATCATCAGTCTTGAAGACAAGCTAAATGTGACTTTAGATGTTCCGGGTATTGATTTTGAGGTTATCTTAAAAGGGAAGTTAGATCGAATTGATGAGAAAGATGGTGTGCTTAGAATTATCGATTACAAGACTGGAAAAGTGGAGTCAAAAAATGTAGAAATAGTAGATTGGGAAGAGGTAACAACCAACTATGATCGGAGCAAAGCGTTTCAATTATTATGCTATGCGTTCATGTTTAACGGCAAAAAAACAGTAACAAGCATTGAAACAGGCATCATCTCTTTCAAAAACCTCAAAGCAGGACTCCTTCGATTTGCTACTAAAGAAAAGAAAGGAAGTAGAAAAAAAGACTATCCTATTACTCAAGAGACCCTTTCTCTTTTCTATGACGAATTGAAAACACTTATCCAAGAAATCTGCAATTCTGAAATACCGTTTACCGAAAAAGAAGTTTAGTCTATTTCTTATCTGGTCGTGTAGGTCGCACTTCTATTTTACTGGGTAGCGTTCTCGGATGCATTTTGAGCAAATCTAAATCCAAAGACCCAATGTCTTGAGGTTGAATTTTCCAAGCATCTTTTTCTGACGGCTCATTGTTATTGAAATGCGTAGCGACTGATCCAGGCATTATGGTAGACACCTTGATATCATATTTACGTAAATCGAGCATCGCGGCTTGTGTAAAGCCTACAACACCAAACTTAGTGGCATTATAACCTGCACCTGAAGCAAAAAAATTAGTTCCTGCTAAGCTAGCAAGTGTCATATAGTACCCTTTAGATTTTTTCAAGGCTTCAACGGAAGCTTTTAACGTATGGAAAACTCCGTTCAAATTCGTTTCTATCATCTGATGCCATTGTGTGTCTGACATTTCATCTATTGGTGCAAAATGGCCTACTCCTGCATTTGCCAATACAACATCTAGTTGCCCCCATGTATCGAGAATACTTTCAATAGCTTTTTTCTCATCGCCTAACTTGGTGACATCAGAAGCCAAGGGAAGAACTTTATCTGAATTTCCTAAATATTCGGCGGCAGTCTCAACTGTTTTCAATGTTCTTCCACTTATGGCAACCTTCATTCCTGCTGCTATCAGTTTTTCTGCAACACCATACCCTATTCCTTTAGAGCCACCTGTGATATAAGCTACTTTTCCTTTTAAATCTTGCATTTACCTTTCTATAATTTTGGCTCCCAACCTGATTGATATTCTCTTTTCCAACTTTCCATCGCCTTTTTATTATTTAGAATTTTTCCTGTTTTTGAATCGATATCTAAAGTTTCGCCGGCATCTTGGGCCATGTTTCCCAAGTGACATAACATGGTCGAAATACTCGCATCTTTAATTTCTGCATGAAGACTTTTATCTTCTCTTATGCCATCAAAAAAATTGCCTACATGATTCACATCGAGTCCACCTTCTCCTCTTGTATTGGTGGTTGCGCTAGCTGCTTGTTCAAATTCATACTTTACAGGGTTTCCTTGTAAATCATATAATTTATAAAAGTTACGATCGAGTTGAATTGAACCTTTGCTTCCATAAATAGTGATGCCTCTTCCTGGTCTTTCAGGTTTTAATACGCCTCTACTGTGACCCGTCCAAGTAATAAATTTATCATCAGCAAACTTAAAAGTAACCTGTTGGTTATCTACAAATTCCCAGTCATCATCAAAAGTATATTTTCCGCCAAATGAAGTAACACTTTGTGGTAAATCAACGCTCAATGCCCATCTGCAAATATCAACTTCGTGCGTTCCGTTATTATGCATTTCGCCAGTACCCCAGTTACGAAACCAATGCCAGTTGTAGGGATGAATATTATCTTTAAAATCTTTTCGCGGAGCTGGACCTTGCCACAGTTCCCAATCAAGGGTTTTTGGAACATCAATCTTATTTCCAATTCCAATAGAACCTCGGTTATTTGAATAATACGCTTCGCCCTTATACACTTCTCCAATGATACCTGCTCGAATGTCTTTTATTGCAGATTGAGAGGTTTTCGCAGATCGCTGTTGATTTCCCATTTGAACTTTCTTACCGTATTTTTTCTGCGCAGCAACAAGCAAATCATTTTCATGGGGGTTATGGCTACAAGGTTTTTCTACATACACATGTTTTCCTGCTTGCATGGCCATAATGGCCATTGGGGCATGCCAATGTTCTGGTGTGGCAATAAATACCGCATCAACATCTTTATCTTCCAAAACTTTCCTGAAATCCTTTTCAACTTTGGGCACATACCCTATATTTTCTTGGCACCAAACATTATGCGCCTCTAAAATGACATCATCCACATCACAGCTGTATAGAATTTTAGCATTGGGGTCTGCATGAATCGCTTTTACGTGCGCTTTTGCCCTACTTCGCACCCCAATTACTGCGCAATTAATATGATCGTTAGCACCCAAAAAATTAGAATACCCCTTGTTTGGCAGTATCAAACCGCTCAGGGTAATCGCTGCAGTACCTGCTGTAGTCTTTTTAATAAAGCTCCTTCTTGTAGTCATGGCAATACACTATTTTAATTTAATAACTTATTGGATAGTAAATTAAGGAAAAAAACAATCGGATTTCTTGAAAGGTCAATATTACCTAAAATGCTTTTATTGCTTGTAGCTTGTGATGGGTATATTTTCTCAGATTGCTATACCCATATTCTGATTATTTAGTGCTCATTCTTATAGTTCACTTGACAAGTTTCACAGATATAGTTGTCTTTGCTTACTTGGATTTTATTAAGTTTTCGTGCCACTTCTTTTACAAAATTATCATAGATGTCATTACTCGGATTTGCATTTTGACCTTTAAGAAACTTGTAGTATTCACCGTCCCACTTTTGAGAACCCCAGCAGTTAGGGCACACACCCTCAGGGGCGTTTTCAGTTTTTTCGTTTCGTTGTTTTTTCCTAAAATAACTTTTTAAACTTTCAAGTAAATTCACAATTTATTTAATTAAAAGTGAATCTGTAAAATACTTTTTGCTATCTAAAAAATGTTCCCTTATCGTAAAACCACTATTGACTGCTAGGCTATTTATCTCATCTATACTATACTTTTTTGACAACTCAGTCCATATTACTTCATCGCGTTTAAAAGAAAACGTTTTATCAAGAGTTTTCAATTGCACCATTTGGTCTTTTAAACTTATTAAATAGCTTTTTAAATTACCCGTTATAGGGTCATAATTACAATAAAAATCAAAAGCGTCAATTTGAAAGTCCGCATCAAATTCTCGATTTATACGAACCAATAAATTAATATTAAAACGCTTGGTTATACCACGTTTGTCATAATAGGCATTGTGAATCGTAATCGGATTTTTCTTCAAATCTGCGCCAAGTAGTAGTGCGTCTCCTAATTTCATATTTTTATTAAGAAGATTCAGTAGATTTATTACTCCAGCCGATTGATAGTTACCAATATTACTACCAAGAAACAATAAAAGACTAGGAATATCGGTCTGTAGATTTTCCTTGCCAAGCACTTCAAAATAGTCTCCAACTCTGGGGTGAATGGACAATTCAGGTAATTTTTTTTGTAGCTGCACTACTAGACTATCCATCGCACCTTGAGATATATCTATGGGTACATAGTAAAAATTAATATTTTCACTAATTAGATATTCTAGTAATTTAAAAGTCTTCGAACCATCCCCGGCACCCAATTCAACAATATTGAATGGCTGTTTAAAGTTAACTGCTTCAATTATTTTTTTTGCCTGCTGCGATAATATTTCAAATTCGCTAGCTGTTAAATAGTATTCAGGCATTTGCATAATTTCCTGAAAAATGCGACTACCCGCATCATCATAAAAATATTTTGAAGAAAGGTGTTTTTGTTCTTTTGAGAGACCTTCAATAAGATCTTTTGCAAATTGTTCGTTCATATTATTCTACTGATACTAATTTTTCTAAAGTTGTTGGAATGAGCTCTGATATTGTTGGATGTAAGACTATGGAGTCTCGTATTAAAGTATACGGTTTATCTGCGTACATAACATTTAAAATACTAGTAATAATCTCATCCCCTCCTGAGCCCAGAACACAGGCGCCAATAATTTTATCAGAATCTGCATCTACTAAAACGCTCATAAATCCATAAGTTTCAGCTTTTTCTTTGGCTCTTGCAATACGTTTCATTTCACGTTTGCCCTCTAATACATTAATTCCATTTTCTATGGCTTGGGCCTTTGTCAAGCCACATCGACCTAATGGCGGGTCTACAAAAAGGCCATAGGTCATTATTCTATCACTTACCTTTCTCGTTCTATCTCCAAAAAGATAATTTTCGACAATTTGAAAGTCATTATAGGCGGTATGTGTAAAAGCACCTTTTCCATTGCAATCTCCAAGTGCAAAAACACCCTCTACATAGGTTTGGCAATAATCATCAATTTCTATAAAACCTCTTTGATTGATTTTTATATCTGTATTTTCAAGTTGTAATGCATCGGTATTTGGCTTTCTTCCTATTGCTAATAATAAATGAGTGCCCTCAACTTTAATCTTCTTATTTATGGTAAGAACAATGGTGTTATTTTCAGAAGACGGAACTATCTCCTTTGCATTGAAAATAAAATCAATACCCTCAGCTTCTAAGAATTCGAGAATTTCTTTACTTATATCGTCATCTTCTCTACTAATAATACGCTCACCTCTTTCGACAATGGTCACCTTACTTCCAAAACGTTTGAAAATCTGCCCGAATTCCAAACCGATATAACTTCCCCCAATTATAATTAAATGCTCAGGAAGGTTGGTTAATTCTAAAATGGAAGTGCTGGTAAGATGAGGAATATCTTCATATTCTTCTGGAATATAAGCACGGCCACCAACATTAATAAATACTTGTGGAGCCTCTAGTTTTTCACTACCAAGTTGAACTGAATTATTGCTTAAAAAATGTGCCTCGCCTTCAAAAAAAGAAATATTTTCATTCTTGGTAAGCCCTTTACGAATTCCATCTACTGATTTTTGTATTAAATTATCTTTTCTCTTTTTGATGGCTTGCATATTGGCAGAGAAATTTCCTTGAAAATCTACCCCAACATCATTACTGTGGGCAATATCCCACATTCTTCTTGCTGAGGCCACATAGGTTTTAGTAGGAGTACAACCTACATTCAAACAAGTACCGCCAACTTGAGTTTTTTCAATAAAAGCTACTTTTTTTCCTTGTTCTGCCAGAGAAAATACTAGCGGAGTACCTGCTTGTCCAGAACCAATAATAATGGCGTCAAATTGTGTCATACTATTTCTTATTATTTTACGAGTCGTATTCCTGAGAACATCCACCGTAAACTTGGATGAAAAAAGTTTCTATAAGTTGATCTGCTATGATCTGGTGCGGTGGCGAAAGAAGCTCCTCGGAGTACTTGTTGGCTCACCATAAACTTACCGTTATATTCTCCCAAAGCGCCTTCAGCTTTTTGAAAATTTGGGTAAGGTGCATAGGCGCTAGACGTCCATTCCCAAAGTTCACCCCAGTTGAATTTATCTGAAGCTATTTCCCATTCAAATTCGGTGGGCAGGCGCATGCCTTTCCATTCTGCAAAAGCGAAAGCTTCGTAATAACTGATGTTCATAACTGGCAGGTCTAGATTCACTTCTTCTAAGCCATTAAATTGGTAATAGTACCATCTTCCTTCCGATTTATGCCAATACATCGGAGCTTTGATTGCATTTTTCTGAATAAAATCCCAGCCCTCGGCATGCCACAGATTAAAATCATCATAGCCGCCAGCTTCAATAAACTGTAAATATTCCCCATTGGTAACCAATTTGTCTGAAATTGTAAATGGATGAATGTATACGTTGTGTAAGCCTAATTCATTATCAAAGCAGAAGTCATCACTTTGATGGCCAATTTTATAGACTCCCTCTTCGATAGTAACAAATTGTTCTTTTGCTGGCTCTTTTGGTAATTGAAAATTATTTTCAAAGGAAGGAAATGTTGGTTGGTGTCCTAAAATATATTTTATATCATAGGCCAATAACTCTTGGTGTTGCTCTTCGTGATTGATGCCTATTTCAACCAATTCAATTATTTCATGAGATGGATTATTTTCAAGTAACGCTAAAACCTTTTCAGTAATAAATTTTCTGTATGTGAATACTTCAGCTACCGTAGGTCGTGTCATCAAACCTCTATTTGGGCGAAGAACACGATCTCCCGCATTATTGTAATAACTATTGAATAGGTAAGCAAAATCTTCATCATACACTACAAACCCTTTGCCAAACGGAAGCAATACGAATTGCTCAAAAAACCAAGTCGAATGTGCCAAATGCCATTTTGGAGGGGACACATCAACAACTGGTTGCACGGAAAAATCTTCATTTTGCAAGGAACCGCAAAGTGTTTCTGTTTGCCTTCTCGTATTCAAAAAACGTTTTTTTATAATTTTGATAGTACTCATTCTTCAATAATTTCAGTATCAAAAATAACTTCGCTAGCAATGGTTTTATGTACCGGGCACTTTGAAGCTATTTCTTTTAATCGTTTCTTTTGGGCTTCGTCGAGATTACCAATAAGCTTTAATTTTTTAGAAATATGATCTAAATATCCTGGTTTCTCAACGTCTAACAAAAGCTCATCGCTATGCTTTTTAGAGTGCGATATATAAACAAATACCTCTTGTAAATCCCATTCTTTTCGCTGCGTATATAATTTTAAGGTCATAACCGTGCAAGCTGCAAGAGCTGCATTTAAATATTCGTATGGCGATGGGCCAAAATCATCACCACCAACACTTTTTGGTTCGTCTGCGATAAAACTATGATTCTTGGTTTGCAATTGGGTGGTAAAATTATTTTCTAGCAAATCAAGGTGACCCACTAACTGTTCTCCCTGTGTGCTAATCATTTTATTTTCTTCTATCGGTATATATTTTCTAACCCAAGATCCTATTAAAGAACCTACGTATACACTATCAACAGAAGCAGTAAGCAAATGATCTGCTTTATCTAGACCAACAAATGCCTTCGGATGTTTTGCATTATGATATAATTGTTCTGCATTTTTGATTTCTACAATAGTATCGAACGGAGAATGCATTATCAATAATGGCTTTCGCAAATTTTTAGTGATTTCAGGCAGATTTGTTTTAGAGAAATTTTCGACAAATTCGCTATTGATTTTAAAAGGATATCCTCCTATTTTGATTGCCACTTCACCTTTCTCACCAATTTCTTCAATGCCATGAGAGAAATGTCTGGTGACATGGTCTACCGTTGCCGGAGCACCAACAGTAGCAACAGCCTTTATATCTTCTAATTTTGACGCCGCCACAATCGCAGCTGCTCCACCAAGTGAGTGCCCTATCAATAAAGATGGAGCTGCTTTATAATGTTCTTTAATGTAATTATAGACAGCAATTAAATCATCAACATTTCCTGAAAAGTGACTATCGGCAAAGTCACCCTCACTTCTTCCTAGTCCTGTAAAATCAAATCGCACCACACCAAACCCGTGTTGGGTAAGTGCTCTGGTAATATTTCTTGGTGCGCCCGAAGTACTATTGCAGGCAAAACAATGAGCGAAAATCGCATATTGATTGGGCCTTTGGTTGGCAGGTAATTCAAGGGAAGCATATAGCAACTGTCCTTTACCGTTGGCTATTTTCAACTTAGTGTTCATTTTCGATTATCGTATTTTAGTGCTTCAGTTTATCTTGGTCTACATGATCGGTAAAAACTGACAACAACAATTGTAGCTTTGGATTAATAAAAGTCTCACAAAATGGTTTTTGCGGATTTTTATAGTAATAGTCCTTGACCTCAGCACCAGATGGCTTGAACTCAGAAAACGGCAGCACCTGTGTTATGAGTTTCTTCTCAAACTTTTCTTGTAAATTCATAAAAAGCTGATCAATCTCCTCTTTCTGATGGTTATTGAAAACATAAACAGCTGATCGATACTTCTTTCGCATGCTATGCTCAGATGTACTCTTATGGGTATGCGAATGAATCTCTAAAAGCACCGCTAAAGAAATAATTGCAGTATCAAAAGATACCACTACTGCCTCAGAAAAACTAGTCGCTTCTCCCTTCGAGGCTATCCATCCTTGTTCAACATTTATGACGCCTTTGATTGACTGAAAAATGGCTTCGGTACACCAATGGCAACCACCACCAAATCCTATTTTATCAAGTTTACTCAACTATAAACTGCGATTAGTTTAATTTGTAATTTCGACACCTCTCCAAAAAGCCACATGATCTTTTATTCCTTTGGCCAAAGCAGAAGGGTTTTCATAATACCAGGCTGCATCTTTATTTATTTGCCCAGCTACCTCAATACTATAATATGAGGCTTGTCCTTTCCAAGGGCATGTAGTGTGCAATTCGCTTGTCTTAAAAAATTCTTTGTTAATACTTTCTACGGGAAAATAATGGTTTCCTTCAATGACAACGGTGTTATCGCTTTCTGCAATAATTTGATTGTTCCATAGTGCTTTCATAGCTTTTTTCTACTTATTTATTGTGCTTTTTATTGTGCTTGCTTATTTTTTCTAATGCTCAGCGAACCTCTTTCTATACTCAAAACTTTAAAGAAAACTCTCTTCAAATCTTAAGAAATGACAGGTATAGCCATTAGGCTTTCTTACCAAATAATCTTGATGCTCAGGTTCTGCAGGCCAAAAAGTTGTATAAGGCTCTAGCGTGGTAGCGACCAGACCAGACCATTTTTTAGAATCATTGACGATTTTTATGACTTCTTCCGATTCTTTTTTCTCTTCTTCATTTTGGAAAAATATCGCTGACCTATAGCTAGAACCTATATCATTGCCTTGGCGGTCAACGGTAGTCGGATCATGAATTCTGAAGAAAAAATCGAGTAATTCTTTAAAATTAGTTTCCTCTGGATTATAGGTGATTTCAATACCTTCTGCATGCCCTGGGTGATTTCTATAAGTAGGATTATCATTTTCACCACCAATATAGCCCACTTCGGTGTCTTTTACGCCGAGTCTTGTTCTAAAGAGGTCTTCCATTCCCCAGAAGCAACCTCCAGCTATGTATGCTTTTTTATAGTTTTCCATTTTTATAATTTAAAAGTTCCAAATTTTTCAAAAAGTCGATTACTTTTTGTTCTGGCATTTCGCACGGTTTCAAAAGTTGGTCACTTTTAGTAATGTAATAATTTAAGCTAATAAAGTCAGTTCCCTTTAGCTCTTTAGCATAAATTTTAAAGGATTTTTCATTGTTAAATACCAATTTTGTAATTCCGTATTTGATCTTATCGTAAAAAACTTCTGAATACCCTTCAGGCAATCTTTTTATGATGCCTAAAAGGAATGTTTTCTTATTTCCAATGACCATATTTTTCGAATAATTTTAATCAAGAACTACAGGAAAGCATGGAGCAGCCTACTTTATTTCGTGCCCAATCAGGACGTTTGGCAAACCATTTTTCATATTCAAGCTGCTCATCGTATGGCTTTTTAAGTAATTGAAAAAGTTCACCGATTAATTCGTAATTACCTTCATCAGCAGCATCAATGGCCAACTGTGCCATATAGTTACGCAATACATATTTCGGGTTAACTACATTCATCGCTTTCTTTCGCTGTGCATCACTTCGAGGCTCTTCTTTCAATCGCGCTGTATACTTAGAAAACCATAACTTCCACTCCTCCGCTATTGCACCACTAATTTCTGAAGGAACGTAAAAAGCTTCGTTTATGATTTCCAAGCCATTCTTTCCACCATTCTTTTCAAAATTCGCCAACAATCTGAAAAATAGGGTCATGTCGGTTTCAGAGCGTTGCAAGGTAATTTCAAGGGCCGTTATCAAATCTGAATCTTTGGTGTCATCTAGCGACAATCCTAATTTAGATTTCATCATTTCGATATAAACCACATCTACCCGGTCTTGGTACGTTTTTAAAACAGCTTCTAAAGGCTCGACTTCCTCAATTAAAGGATACAAGGCATTGGCGAGCTTGTAGAGATTCCACAATACGATTTGTGGCTGTGTTCCATATCGATACCTTTTGTGTGTGCTATCGGTAGTATTTGGTGTCCAGCCATGATCATAACCTTCCAGCCAACCGTAGGGGCCATAATCAATAGTCAACCCTAAAATCGACATATTATCTGTGTTCATTACGCCATGCACAAAACCAACACGTTGCCAATGAATGACCATCTCTAAACTTCTGTCGACAACTTCTTGCAAAAATTGCAGATAAGTCTTTTTTGAAGGTTTTCCTAAATGCAAATAGTGATGCTTTATGGTATAATCAACCAAGGTTTTTAAAGTTTCAGGGTCTTCACGAGCTGCAAATATTTCATAACTTCCGAATCGTAAAAACGACGGTGCTAAACGACAAACAATAGCTCCTTTTTCATACTCAGGATTTCCGTCGTACATAACATCACGCAAAACTTTATCGCCAGTAAGAGCCAATGACAAAACTCTTGTGGTAGGCACTCCCAAATGATACATTGCTTCGCTGCACAGATATTCTCGAATCGATGATCTTAAAACAGCCAAACCATCTGCTGTCCTGGAATACGGAGTTTCCCCAGCACCTTTTAGTTGCAATACCCAGCTTTTACCTTCGTGTTCGACCTCTGCCAAATTAATCGCACGACCATCACCCAACTGACCCGCCCAATTTCCAAATTGATGCCCAGCATAGCACATCGCATACGGATTTGTTTTTGGTAGCACTTCGTTTCCCGTAAACACTTTTACGAATTCCTCACCCTGTGCATCTTTCTCAGAGAGTCCGATCGCCGCCAACATTTCCGGAGAAACATGAATCATTTCAGGTTTTACTGTTTTTTTAGGAGTGACATATGAAAAACAAGCATTTCGTACCTGTCGTTTACCATTCACAAGAATGGGGTCTGCAGGAAGCTCTTTGTTGAATTTATCTCTTAAGTTAAGTTTTAATGCCATACTAGGCTCCTTTCTTTCGTTTATCATAAATTTAGCCGCAATCAGCCCATTTACTTAATAGTCGCTCTAAACCCCTGTTTTATACATTTTATTCAAAACTATCTACTCACTCAATGATTTCGTTCCGATGATTAACTGGTTTACTAATCCCTTGGTGCCGATCTAATCTATACCATCGAATTTAGGAATCATTTAACCCCTTCTTTCTGCAATTTCATAGCTGCCGAATTAATGCAATATCGCAATCCACTTGGTTCTGGGCCATCAGGAAAAACATGACCTTGATGCGCATCACAAGTATTACAAAGTACTTCAACGCGAATCATACCAAAAGAACTATCCTTAATGTACTTGATCGCATTCTCCTTAATAGGCTGCGTAAAACTAGGCCAGCCTGTACCCGATTCAAACTTAATCGTTGAATCGAACAGAGGTGTATCACAGCATACACAATTGTATTTTCCAGCTTCATGAATACCACATAAGGCTCCGGTATGCGGTGCTTCTGTACCTTTTTTACGAGTGACTCGAAACTCTTCAGGAGTTAGGATTTCTCGCCATTCTTTCTCGGTCTTTTCTACCCTTCGGTCTGGTGTTGGGTTACCATTTACACTAAAGCTGATTACATCTTTCCAAGTTAACATGTGTTTTTTATTCTTTTAATTATATATTACAAAATTAGGGAAGAACGCAGGGATAATCCCAATTGGGTCTTGAAAAATTAAGTAAGCGCTTGCTTCGGTTATTGTGTTATCTGTTATCTGGATTATGGCATACAAAGAACTATGCTTTAATAATGTTTAATTGTAGGGGAATGAAATTAATTGACTTAATAAAGCTTACAAAAAGATAAGCTACTGTATTCTTGGTGTACAAATAACTTGTTTGCCCGTTACCAATGTAAAAGTGGCAAATATGACAACTTTAAATAGTTTCGTATCGATTTAATATAAGGTCGAATAGAAGCAAAAAGAAAGGCCTGCGACACCCATTTGGTATTTTGATGCACTACATGCGAAATAAAAAAATCACATAAAAATGTCACGTTACGAAATTACAACCCTTATATACCAAAAGGAAGGTGTTCGCATAACGATGAAACAGGTCACGAAGACAAATAAATATTGATATTCAAAGACTAAAACCAACCTTTGCATCCCGATGGAAAGTAAAAATTTTGGCTTAACGGAAGCTGCCTTCGAAAGAATGCGGCAAGATTTGAGAGCGAACGACACCCTGTTTTTCGAGCAGGTGTTTGTTGAACAGTTTAAGGAAACGATGGCCTATGTAAAGAGGGAATACAGCGCTGCCCATGAAGATGCCTACGACGCTACGATGGATGCGATAATAGATTTCAGAAAGCGGTTTGTAGAGGGCAAGTTGCGTTATGGCAACCTGCGGTTTCTATTTACTAAAATGGCGACCCAAACCTACGTGAGAAATAAAAAAAAAACCAGTCTTCCGGACCATTTGGAAGCGATAAATGATGAGGCTGTAGATGAAACTGAACCAACAGAAGCAATGACCTATTTTAAGACCGCTTGGGAGGAATTAGGGAAGGGTTGCAAAGAACTGTTGCGTAATCATTACTACGGTAAGATGCAGTTGCTCGAAATTGCAGAGCAAACAGCAAAGGCCCCAGCAGCGGTACGAAAACAGAAGCAACGTTGCATAGATAAATTAAGACAAACCATCGGCAAAAATCTATAAAATGAAAACAAATGATAAAATACTAGAGTTTGCAAAGGGTAGGCTCT